>Ga0224506_10000099_pt1 | contig 84669 bp, 71 predicted proteins | sample SF_Jan12_sed_USG_2_FD_169108 | JGI IMG/M metagenome (GOLD analysis project Ga0224506, IMG submission 169108) | Sediment microbial communities from San Francisco Bay, California, United States - SF_Jan12_sed_USGS_8_1 | ecosystem: Environmental > Aquatic > Marine > Sediment | place: USA...
GCTATAAACGGAACGATGACATGGCACACCTCAAGCTGGATAATGGTCAATCCGTGAAAACCCGACTCCTGGTTGCCGCCGACGGCGGCCAATCCTCAGTAAGAACCCTGTGCAACATCGAGGTCAAGCAGCGGGAATACCACCAAAGCGCTGTCATTGCGAATATCAGTTGCTCCCACCCTCAAGCTCATACAGCCTATGAACGCTTCACCCCACAAGGTCCGTTAGCGTTGTTACCCATGGGCGTTGAACGCTACTCCCTGGTATGGACTCACAATCAAAGAGATGTGGAGGCCGTGATGGCATTGCCAGACACCGACTTCCTGCAGCAACTGCAACAGGCATTCGGTAATCGTCTGGGACAATTGATTAAAACCGGAAAGCGTGAAGCCTACCCTTTGCGTCTGACTCAGGCCTGTGAACAAATTCGCCCCCGAATAGCATTGATTGGCAATGCAGCCCATACCCTGCATCCGATTGCAGGCCAGGGTTTTAACCTTGGCTTGCGTGATGTGGCCACATTAGCCCAAGTGATTGTGGACGCCCGGCACAACGACCAGGATATAGGCTCTTTGGAAACCCTGAAACAATATGCACAATGGCGCCAAAAAGACCAAAATCACATTATCACTCTGACAGACACTTTAGTACGGCTTTTTTCCAACCGTTTCAAGCCCTTGTCCCTGGCGCGTAACCTCGGACTGATTGGCATGGACTTACTTCCACCGCTGAAACGCCAATTTAGCAAACACACCATGGGAGTCGCAGGACGATTACCCAGGCTGGCTAGAGGCCTGCCCTTATGAATTCGCCATCACATCATCATTTCGATATTGTGATAATCGGCGGCGGCATGGTGGGCACCACCCTGGCCTGCGCCTTGAATTCCAGTGGACTCTCCGTCGCCCTGGTTGAAGGACAACAACCGCAAGAACCAATGGATACCGATTTCGATTTGCGAGTCAGCGCCATCACTCGCGCCTCCGAGCGTATTTTTCGCAATCTGGATGTATGGCCGATACTGGAATCCAAACGCATCTGTCCCTTTCGAGAAATGTTTGTCTGGGATGCCGGCGGCTCAGGCGCCATCCATTTTGACAGCGCACAGATCGGAGAAGCCACTCTCGGCCACATTATTGAAAATCGGGTCATGCAATGGGCTTTGTTTCGCAAAGCGGAATCCTTAGACTGCATCACCCTATTTTGCCCTGATCGCCCACAACAATTGCGCAAACTCTCGGATGGCTATGAAGTGGGTTTGGAAAGCGGACAAACCCTGCGTACCGCTTTGATCGTTGGCGCTGACGGAGCTCAGTCCTGGGTACGACAACAAGCAGGGATATCTCAAACACAACATGATTATCATCAAACCGCTTGCGTCTGCACGGTACGCACGGAACAACCTCACAAAGAAACGGCCTGGCAAATATTTCGACCCAGCGGACCCCTGGCCTTTTTGCCTCTGGGCAAGGGTTACAGCTCCATTGTCTGGAGCACCAGCCCAAATCACGCCAACGCTCTAATGGAAATGGAAACGCAGGATTTTAACGCAGAACTGCAACAAGCATTTGAGAACAAACTGGGCCCCATTGTGGAATCGGGCCCCAGGGCAACATTTCCACTGATGAGTCGACACGCGAAACAGTATGTACTACCTCACCTCGCACTGATCGGTGATGCCGCCCATACCATACATCCCTTGGCCGGACAGGGAGTCAACCTGGGACTGGCTGACGCCACCGCCTTGGCCCAGGTCATCACACAAGCAAACGGCTTTTCCCACTATAAAACCTTAAGGCGCTACGAGCGCTGGCGCAAAGGGGAAAACCACGGCATGCAAGCGGCAATGAGCGGATTCAAATACCTGTTCAGCAATAACAACGCTCTATTGCATCTGGCAAGAAACTGGGGCTTAAATGCGGCGGATGCAGCCACACCGTTAAAAAACCGGATTATTCGTCACGCTATGGGATTGAGCGGGGATCTACCGGAGTTGGCCTCCCACAAATAAAAGGAGCCATGCACGAAAAGAGCACAATAGTCACCGCCTACAAGCAACCATCCTGGTAAAATCGCGCATCCCTGCGCTGCTTGTAGACGGTGACCACCGTACTTCACATCACTACAGTTACTACCTTGGGTACTTCTTTAACTACAGATACTGCATACAACCGATACTGCCCGTCTCACATCAATACAACATATCGCCAAACTGCTTTACCGCTTTACCGCTTTACCGCTTTACCGCTTTACCGCTTTACCGCTTTACCGCTTTACCGCTTTACCGCTTTACCGCTTTACCGCTTTACCGCTTTACCGCTTTACCGCATTACCGCTTTACCGCTTTACCACTTTACCGCATTACCACTTTACCGCATTACCACTTTACCGCATTACCGCATTACCACTTTACCACTTTACCACTTTACCACTTTACCGCTTTACCGCTTTACCGCTTTACCGCTTTACCGCATTACCGCTTTATACAACACCCACACAACGAATGATTCAACTAGCAGGCTTCCGCAAAATCGTCAGGGACGATAACATCTTCAAACTCATTGGCGTCATTACGCACTACTATGGCCTTGGCTGGAGCGTCGGCGTTTAGGTTGGTCGGCCGATGCAACAAGTCCGGCGGAATAAACACAAAATCCCCTGCCTGGTTGATGACCGAATGCTCTAAGTTATCGCCATACCGGGTTTCAACCCGGCCTTCCAGAACATAAATGCCTGTCTCGAAGGTTTTGTGAATATGTGCTTTGGCAGTTGCCCCCGGCGGTATGACCACCAAATTCATAGATATGCCTTTAGTCCCCGCAGTATCCTCAGACAAACCGACGAAATAAGGTAACCCTTGTTGGGTATGAACGGTATTGGGGCTACGCACCGTTACGATTTTTGACTGCTGTTTGGAATCCATTCCCATTATCTAATCCTCCGCTTAATTCCATCTCTTGTTTTATGTTTTGGTAATAGCAGTTTACCTGCCACTTTAAACCATGAGCCGCGTCCCATTACCACGCTCGACACCATAACCAACTAAATATTAGAAACTTTTATCGACAAACCACATTGTCACAGCAGTGCAAACTTGCTGTGACAGCCACAGGCGGCCTGTACCACGCCGAGGTACAGCTAAAACCCGGCACATAGGTTGCTTACACAGTATCCATGCAAACATTACCTGTAAGCCTTACCCATATTGCCAGTCTGATTTTCAGCGCAGCCGTGCTATTGTTGCACCCGCAATTTGCGGGCATAGTATTGTTTTTAGCGGGATTTAATCTGTCCTTTACTTTGATATCGGTGGTCGGGCTGGGGCTGTGCTATATAAAAGGGCATTTTCCATCACCTGCCGGCCCCTTTAACGCCTTAATGGGAACCCATTTTGGCAGCATGCTTTGTTATATCATCACCATCAACTACGCCATCCACTACAGCAGCAACCACAGCTGATACAGCACCTGACCTAATCGTTACGGATTAGGCAGTTACCCCCGGATCAGTTTATAATGCTCCCTCGGTTTTACCTGGCCTGATAAACTTTGAATAACTACCGCTAAATAAAACGAAAAATCATGGAAATTCTTAATATTGCTGCACTTTTGATTACTGTCTCTGCGGTTTTCAGCTATATCAATTATCGATATATCAAACTGCCAACCACCATAGGATTGATGCTCATCGCATTATTCTTTTCCTTAGTTTTAATCGTGTTGGGGAATTTCAACGTGATTAGCACGGCGGAACACACGCGGCAACTACTGAATAAAATTGATTTCAATACAACGCTTATGCACGGCATGCTGAGTTTTTTGCTATTCGCAGGTGCCTTGCACGTCAACATTAATGACATGGCCAAACAAAAATGGGTAATCGCCAGCCTCGCTTCCATTGGCACCCTTACGTCCACCTTTCTTGTGGGCGGCATCAGTTTCTACGTTTTGTCCTGGCTGGGGATGCAGATATCTTTTATGTATTGCCTGTTATTTGGCGCCTTGATCTCCCCCACAGACCCCATCGCCGTATTAGGTATACTAAAAAACATTGGAGCTCCCAAATCACTGGAAATGAAGATTGCGGGAGAATCCTTATTTAATGACGGTGTGGCTGTCGTCGTGTTTATCGTTCTACTGGGAATAGCCACCGGCGCTCAACAAGCGGATGCCGGGCACATCGCCTTGTTGTTTTTGGAAGAAGCCGTCGGCGGTGCAGTATTTGGCCTGCTAATCGGTTATGGTACCTATCAAATGATCAAAAGTGTGGATAACTATCAAGTCGAAGTGTTACTCACTCTGGCTCTGGTCATGGGGGGCTACGCCATGGCCAGTGCCATCCATGTCTCCGGCCCCATTGCTATGGTGGTAGCCGGTCTTCTCATTGGCAACCACGGCCGCAATTTCGCCATGTCAGAAAAAACCCGGGAACACCTGGACACCTTTTGGGAGTTAATGGACGAAATCCTCAACGCCGTTCTGTTTGTGCTGATAGGCCTTGAAGTGTTGATCCTGAGCTTTACCCAGAATCACTTTATTGCGGCGTTGATCCTCATTCCACTCATCCTGCTGGCTCGTTTTATCAGCGTGGGCGTGCCCATCAATATTTTGCGTATGAAACAAGAATTCAGCCCTCATGTGATCAAAATTCTCACCTGGGGAGGATTGCGCGGAGGTATTTCTGTGGCTTTAGCTCTTTCCATCCCTGCTGGACCCGAACGTGATGTTATTCTGGCCATCACCTACGCAATAGTCATTTTTTCCATTTCTGTTCAAGGACTTACAATTGGGGCTTTAGTAAAAAAGGCAGTCCGATAAGGGCTGTTTAATCAATATTTTAAATAAGGGTTTGCATTTCTAAATGATAATGATTATCATTTAGATTAAGATTGCAAAATTGAAGGAAGCCTGAAATGAATATGCGTCAATTTTTTGCCGTTACACTTTCCCTAATCGGGAGCAACCTTGCCCATGCTGCCGATACTCTGACCGTGTTTTCCGGGCGTAGTGACAAGTTTGTCAAACCCGTCATTGAACACTTTACCCAGGAAACCGGTATCCAAGTCCAATTGCATTCCGGAAAATCCACCGGTCTACTCAACAAACTCCGCACGGAAGGCAAGCGCACCCAGGCTGACCTGTTTCTCAGTAATGACGCGGGTACATTGCAAAAAGGCAGTGATCTTGGCCTGTTTGCCATATTGCCGGACAGTGCTCTGGAACCCATACCGTCCAACTACGCCGCTAAAGACAAAACCTGGGTGGGTCTGTCGGCACGTGCCCGGGTGTTAGTAGTGAACAGCAAAAGCAAATCAGCCAAAGCTGTCCAGTCGGTGTTTGACCTGGCAAAGCCGGAGTTTAAAAACAAACTGGCTATTACCAACAGCACCAACGAAAGCTATATAGCCGGAGCTACCGTCTATATGCTGGCAGCGGGCAAAAAGAGAACCCAAGCTTGGCTGGAAGGCATGAAATCCAATGTAGACGGCAAGGTTTTTGACAAACACAGCAAAATCGTCAAAGCGGTTGCCTCCGGTAAGAAAAGCATTGGACTGGTCAACCACTACTATGTCTATCGGCATCTGGCTAAACACCCCAAAGATCCTGTCTCCGTTCTTATTCCTGATCAGGGTAAAGACGGTATGGGTGTCGCCTGGAATGTTGCGGGAATTGCCATTTCCAAACACAGCAAGAAAAAACAACTGGCACAGAAACTGGTTGAATACCTGGTGTCCGAGCAGGGACAGCAACAATTCGCCGAAGAGAATCGCGAATACCCTACTCGCAAGGGTGTAGCGGCAAGCGCCGAAGTACCCGCTGCCGGGAGTTACAAAGTAGCCGACATCCCCATGTACCAATTAGGTACTCAGCGCAATGCAACCATTGATCTTCTGGAGGCGGTGGGCATGCCATAGGCAGGTATCTGCTATAGAATTTAGCCGAAAATTTTATGGAGCGATTGCTCTTACGGGCAATTGCTCAGGCATGTTGTAACGAAATGACTAACAAAAAACTTGGCCCTTTGGCCATCACTGCCATCGCCGTAGTATTTCTGGCGGCCATACCGTTGCTGTTTGTAATCTACAATAGCCTGCAACTGGATGCCTCCCAATGGGCCGGGTTATGGTCTAAACGCTTGCCGGAATTGCTTTGGAACACTCTGGCACTAGCGCTCTTGGTAGCTATTGGATGTTTCATTTTAGGCGTTAGTGCTGCGTGGTGGATAGCCCGCTATGAGTTTCCGGGGCGGGAAATTGCTGCATGGCTTATGATTCTGCCCCTCACCATCCCTACATACGTATTTGCCCATATCTACACCAGCATCCTGGAAGACGACGGTTGGCTCGGCCGTTTCTGGCATTTCATAATGGGGGCAAATACAGCGACTCCTGATATTTACAATATAGGCGGCGCCACCCTGGTGTTGTCCTTGGCTGGATTTTCCTATGTGTTCCTGATGGCCCGCTCAGCATTGTCGCACTCCACTCGCACTTTGGAGGAAGCGGCCAGGATTCAAGGCGCCAACAAATTGCAGGTGTTTTTTCAAATCAATTTGCCCTTGTTACGCCCGGCTATCGCCGCCGGTCTGGCAGTAGCCGTGCTGCATGTTTTGTCTGATTTCGGAGCAGTCAGCATGCTGCAGTACCAAACATTTACCCTGAGTATTTATCTACAAATGAGCGGCCGTTTTGACTACCAAGGAGCCGCCGGGTTGTCTATGGTTCTGGTACTGCTCAGCCTCACCTTTCTGGTGACAGAGCGGTTTTTCCGAGCCCAGCAACGCTACTACAGCGCTCGGCAGGCCCGTCGCCATATACCTCAAAAAACGTCCACCACCGTCACCGTATTAATTTGGTTTTGGTTGGGTCTTATCACCCTGTTTGCGTTTATTCTGCCACTGGCGTGGATGTTACACTGGAGCCTGGATGCCTGGTTGCAGGATGCCATTGACAGGGAATTCTGGACCTATACCACCAACTCAATCACCGTAGCTATATTAGCAGCAACGGCGGCGGTGATCTGCGCCTTTCCTATTGCATTCTACAATGCCAGAAAGAGATCCATGGGCAGCAGCCTGATCCTACAACTTTCCAGTGTAGGATTTGTGTTGCCCGGTCCGGTTATCGCCCTGGGCATTATTAGCTTTATACTGGCCCAGCTTCCCGTGCTATACGGAGGGATGACGGCATTAATACTGGCTCTGGTGGTACGATTTCTACCTCTGGCGGTACAGTCTCAAGATGCCACCTTGCAACAACTGACACCGTCCATAGAGCAAGCGGGTCGAAACCTAGGGGCGGGCCCCCTGGAAAACCTGTGGTTGGTGATTTTACCAATGATACGTTCCGGTATGGCCACAGCCTGGGTGTTGGTCTTTATCGACGCTTTGAAAGAATTACCCGCCACTCTCATATTGCGTCCTACGGGTTTTGATACCTTGCCTGTGCGTATCTGGATAGAGGCCAGCGAGGAAATGTTGGAGCTGGCAGCTCCGGCCGCTCTGATGCTTGTCGTTGGCACACTACCTATAATTTGGGTTTTGATGAAAAATAACCAAAAGACGTGACCGGATCAGCTGATTTGTTACTGCGATATATTACTGCCCGAGTTCGTGCTTCTCATAAAACTCCACTTGCCGCTGTAGTACATCTCTGTCCACAGGTGACATGACTTCTTCTACCATGGTATTAAGCTCCACCGGTTTAGTATCCATCTCGGTTTTTTTCCACGGCACTATATACAACACTTTGGGTAATTCAGTAGCCCCCCGAACCTTGATCTCCTCCAACTCGATACGTGTTTCTGCCTGCAACGTTACAGGCAAGCCTAGCCCAGCAATGGAAATAAGCACAATAATCGAAACGGATTTAAACGGGTTCACCACCATTGACCTCATATCATCTACCCCAATCAGTTCATGTTAACCGCATACACATCACTGCGCTCGGTCTTACCATACCTTACCGGATTCAATTTTTTCAAAGCCGAAAAACTTTTTTCCACCCATTCATCGTACACACCATCAGAAGCTCTACCTGTGTTGGTTTCATGAATCTTGATGGCTTTTTCCTCAAATGGATATGCCTGTTCTTCAATCAATAAATCGTACTCTTCCAATTCTTCCGGACTTAATCCTTTAGGCCGCTCTGAATCAAACAAGCCTCTACTGAAGTCCCTATAAACTTCGGCAATGCGATAAGTCGATGCGGTGGTAATCTTTTGCACACCGTAGTTTGCAGCGTTGGTATAAGCTTCTATGGTCAAATTCAGCAACTTTTTCTTCTTTTTCAGGTTTTCTTTTAGAGGTAGTACCAATTTAACGTTTTGGTATTTCTTGAACGTGGGCTCCGCCAGTTCCAGGGTTGCATTGGCGGCGAGAAAGCGTGTACGTTCTGTGCTTTTTCCATCTTTATCCGCAGTAATAATCTCATTCAACCAATAACGGCGTTTATTCAACTTCGACTGTGCTTTATATATGTCCGCGAGTTTCAACCGAGTTTCCACTGCCTCTTCTGTAGGGTCTGGGAACAAAGAGATGTATTCTTTATATATCCCTACCAGCATGTCTATTTTTTTGACTTTTTCATACATATCGGCGGTTTGCAGGATCATCAGGCGTTTTTTCTCCGGATCTTTCTCCCTACGATAAATATCCACATACACTGCCGCTGCATTGGTCAATTTTCCAGTCTTCTCATAAGCCAAGGCGAGATACCGGGTGATATTACCCGCAAACTCGTGATAAGGATATAACTGCAAAAACCGGTTAAACACGGGGATCGATCTATCCCAGTTTTCCGACTTTGCCAGCACCACTGCAGCATCGTACTCTGCGGTTACCCGGATGGAAGCGCCCGGCGCCAGATCGGCAATGCGTAAAAAATGTTTCGCTGCCAGTTCTGCATCACCGGCTTGCCGTGCAGCATCACCCTGCTGATATACCGCCGCAGCCAATCGCTCAATGTGGTCATTACGATCAGGGTCATTACGTTCACCCAAGGCTAAACGCTTTAGGGTGGCGCTTTCCGCTGCCTCATAGTCTTTCAACTCAAAATAGGATGCCGCCAATATTGCCCAGGACTTCAAGTACAGTTTTTTATGCTCTCCCGGCTGTTTTTCTTTCAGCTTTGTCAGGCGCATCCCCACCGTAATCGCATCTTTATATTGTTTTAAATTGACGAAATCCTCCGCCACCTTAAGCAAAACCGTCGGTACGCGCTTATCCTCCGGATAGTGATCAGAAAAATTCAAAGACGCGGTGATAATTTCCATTTGCTTATCTTGTCGCGCCCGATCATCGCGCATTTCACTTAATTGCTTTTTGTAAGCAAGTATGGCGGCATAACCCGCCTCGGCACTTTTATCAAACGCGCTGTAATTGTACGAAGTCTTTTCAAATTCCGAAGCGGCAGCACCGTAATCCCCCACTGCAAGCAGACTTTCCGCCAGTAGAAAATTCATCTCCGCCGCTTTCTGATCCCGCGGGAAAGAACGAATGTATTCTCTATACCAATGAATAGCATTTTTCAAATTACCCACACCGCTATCCTTGAGACCCAAAGCCAAGTAGTGCTCCGCCAAATCCTCAATGTTTTTCTTGATATGCGGGCTGATAGTCCCTAGTAATTCCCTGTCTTGGCGCGACCAGAAGGGCTTGCCAATGCCGTATTGACTTACAAACTCTTCCTTGGCCTCAGTGACCGCTTTGGGAAATCCACCCTTCTCAAATATCTCTATCACTTTTACAAAAAATAATGGTGCTTGCACGGAACTTGGAAAACGCGCCGTGTAGGATTTTAAAGTGGCCGCGGCGTCTTCGGTTCGATCCTGCCGCAAATACAACTCGCTTAAACGTTCGTATAATATGTGCTCGTAAGGTTTTTGGCCAAACTTACGTGAAAAACGCTGAATGGATTCAGACCCTTGTTGATATGAATGTGACAAACTGACGACGCGAAAAGTATCGTCTAAAATCTCTTTTTCACTACGAGTGAACTGCTCATATTGTTTACCATTTTGAAAATGATAATCCAGCAAGCGGTAAAAATATTTCGAAGCCTCATCGAGGCGATTCAGCTTAAACTGCGCCCAACCCTGTTTGTACAAGGCCCGCTCATAATATTCAGACTGTCGATTATGCAAAATGGCACGGTAGGCCTGTACAGCTTTTTTGTATTTTCGCAACGAAAACAAAATTTCACCACGGCGAAACTCCACTTCTTCAATGCGCTTGGTTTCAGGAAAATCCCGAATCAAGTGAGTCAAAGCCGCCAAAGCTTTTTCCGACTCTCCGGTCAAATCGTATGCCCGGGCCAACTGATACAGTATACGTTCATTATCTTTGCTATGAGGAAAACGATTGATAAGTTCTTCATACTGACCCGCAACATTTTGATAGTTTTCATCGTCAGCAGACACCATCCTGTTGTTCAACCCCGGTTCCACGTGCTCGCGTTTGGGAATCGTTTTTTGGTTGATACTCGTGGTTGGTGTAAATACCTTGCGTTCCTCGGCAACAGAACGTTTTTCCTGCTGACGCTCTAACTGCAAATCCGCGAGCCGCTCCATGGCTCTTGCACGCAATTCCTGGTTGTCTGTGGATTCCAAAAAACGTTGATAACTGAGCCGGGCCTCCTGTACTGATGCTTGAGGCAAAGGTTCCGCTTTTACTAAAATAACATCCTGAGACAATGACCCCAGAGTGGCTTCTTTCTTACCACCGGTACTTTTACAAGCCGTCAGCACTGCCATCAGCACCACAGTCAGCATTATCATTTGCAGCGCCGCTTTTGCGCCCGTTATGCCAGTTTTGAACTCAACACCAGCCATCTTCCTACCCCGTATTGTCATTATCCAACCCACCCGCTCATCTATTGGTTGGAACCCAAATCTTGCAAATGCGCCACCGCAAAATGGGCCTGATCCAGATAACCCCGCAAACGCTGCTTGAGCCAGTTCAATTCGTTAATCACTTGTTGTTGTAATTGCGCTTTTTGCGCAACAATCAAAGTGTCTACCCTTTTATCCAAACGCGTTACACGGCGCTTGTATTTGTCAATCTTCTTGCTGTACCCATCAAACTGCCGCGGCGCCATCACCTTGGCCCGCTTCACAGTTTTTTGCTGCGTAATGGTTTTATTAAGCTCCGTATCCAAATCCCTTAATGCTCTCTTGAATTTCCACAAACGCGGTTTAATGTTTGTGCCAATGCTCCACTCCAGCAATCCGCTGTACAAGCGAAACTTGTCCGCCATTTGGTTGTACTGATCCTTAGGCATTATTGATTTGTTACGTCGAAGGAAATCTTGAATTTTATCCAAACGACCGATTGAGATCCGCTCTGCCGGAGTAGCCAGTGCCCGCAAATCCCCTTCGCTCTCGATTCGATCCAACTCTTCTTTGTAAAAGTTTCTCTCGTCACGTAACACGGCGACGCGATGATTATTTTTCTCCGGTGCCAGTTGTGGCAGGCGGCTTTCGTAATTTTCCTTTCGGCTTTTCAGGATGTAGCGAAACGTCTCCAAATCCGAGGACCGATTCCGCAATGTGCTTTTCAAATATTGTAAATGTTTTAGGCTGTCAATAGATTGCTGAAAGCTGTTAGTTGCCACTAAATTGTACAAAAATCTCGCCTCAACATTATTGGGTAAATCCGACAACTCCCAACTGATCTTATTTTCATACTCGGTAATATTGCTTAATAACTTTTTCCACAAGGCGCCGGTTTTGACCACCTTAATCGCATTATCCAACTTTTGCGTATCTTCCTCAAAAATTGCGATGGCCGATTGATAGGCATCAAAGGATTGCCGGTAAGCCTGCAACCGCTCATATGCATAGGGAACCGCCAGAAGTGCTTCATACACTGCACCGTCCGAACGCTCTTTCGCTGCCAAACGAGTCCAAGGCACAAGGGCTGCCTGGTATTCCTGTTGGAATGCCTCGCTCCAACCCAAACCCAGCAATGCCTTATTAGTAAACGGGCCGCTAAGCCGGACTCTCTGAAAAAACGCTCTGGCTTTCGAGTAACTGTCATTGGCTAACAAGGCAAACCCCAGGGCCATATTTGCCTTATCGCGTAACGCTTTCAGCTCCGGCAAGTTACTTTCCAGACGCCCCACGGCATCCAGATAATCCGTACCTTCCACTTCCCGTCGACTCTGATACAGAGCAACTCCCATATTGTATTTTACATACTGGGAAAACTGCCCCCGCTCCGGAAACTTACTAAGCATTTGTACTGCCTGCTGGTACTCTCCACGTGCCATGAGCACATTGGCTCTTTGCAGCTGCGTGGCACCCATTAACTCGTCTGGGATGTCCTTCTGAATTTCCTCCAGAGCACGGATAGCATCCTCAAAAAGACCTTTTTGATACCGTACCTTGGCAATTTGATACCAGGCTCGATCCTGTATTTCCGGAGAGATCCCTTGTTTGGTCAGCCGCCGAAATACCTTTTCGGCTTCCACATGCATACCATAGGACAAATACATACTACCCAACCAAATGTCGACGTCACGCTTATGGTGGGGGACTTTGTCCAAATCTTGAGCCACTTGAAGTTTGACGATGGCATCAAAGTGACTACCGTTATAAAATTCGTACAGCACGTCACCAAAATAAGGGTCTTCAACCACTAATTCTTTTTTATCAAAATACTCCGCGTGTACAGACGAGATAAATACACACAAACACAATATACCCCAGTATTTGATTGTTTTTTCTATTATTGATTTAGTCATAACTCTAGAGCCGCCCCTGTATTCAGCTCCTTACTCCCATTCTTTAACCACAAATTCCGGCTGTAACTTTTGAGATCTATCGGTGATTTTCAGCTCAATATATTTGGTGCCCGCCGATTTTTGAAACACATACGTGGTAGCTCTTTTATACTCCCGCCCATTGGGACCCGGACCACGAAACGTAGCCACCAATTCGCGACGCCCCTTCTTTACATTCCCCATCCATAATCGTTGCACGCCTCCTCGTCCCAGAGCATCGGTTTCCTGCTTGGTATAGAGGTAGTTGGTCACTACTTTATCATCCAATTTCAGCTGCACCGAGTCCAAACGAAAAAAATTACCTACATCCGCTGACAAAAATACAGCGACTTGGGTACTGCTTGGAAACAACAACTCTTCCTCCAGAATGAATAGTTCCTTATTCAATTCCAACACTTCTTTCTTCAAAGCTTGAACTTTACCGTCTAAAGTTTGCGCTTTTTTGGAATTGTCCGCTGCCAGCGCGGAACTCACTGCCAACATGCTTAGCGCCAGAACCAGTGAAAGGCGCAATGTTGATTTGATTTTATTACTCACTGTTTTACACTCCGACCATTCATATTAAATCAAAAAAACCCGGTTGCTTAAGTCTCAAATAACAGCATTCAATACCACAAAGACATATAGATTTGTAATATTTTTGCGGTAAAACTGTACCGGGGCGCATTGACTATTTGAGATTCGTCGGCCAGGCTCACATCCCGGACATCACGATAGTTGTCATAGTCAAAACGAACCAAATCCAACGATGTATTAACCGTACCCTTGTCGAATTTCCACCAGCCTTGATTCATAAACTCGTAAGAAACGCCGCCGCCTATTGTGGTACTGCTAAATGAGCTCAATTCCTTGTCACGCGCCATAAACACTTTTTTAGAATCAAAGTAGTTGCTATAAAAGGAAGCAGCACCCTGAGAATATTGCCGAAAATGAAAATCCATAATGAGCGTTTGTCCCAGGGGCTGAGTAAAACCCAGGTCAAACATATTGGCCCGAATGTCCCAGGAATCGGTATAAGAGCGTACTTCGAATTTCATGGCTGCCCGCCAGGGCAAATGATATCGGGCCCGTAGCGACACGGCACTACTGGTTCGAGTACCAGGATACTGCTCCGTGGTTGTTAATACCGCCAAACTGGCATCTCGATAAAATACACTTCGGTAAGGATTATTCAAGTACCCTTCGTCGGTAATCACCTCTAATCCCAGGTTAGCGATAAGGTTTTTGCTTAATATTTGCGTTACGCCGAACCGAAATTGGTGCCGATCCACCGATCCCACGATTGCTGAGCCCTGCTTGTATTTTACCGGCCCCGATGTATCGTAAATATTCCGTCGTACCGAATCAAAACCGCGAGAATAACCCAGTGAAACCGTCGTCAGATCACCAAAAATACTGTGACTTATCCCCAGGTGATAACTACCCGCCACATAATCGCTTTCCTCGCTGGACGTGTAGGCCAGGCTCACATTGGAATTGTCATTTATGTGCTCCATACTGATACTGTATTCTTCCCGCCTTTCAGTATAAGGACTGGCAAAGGTTTCTACATCGATTGAGGCACTGCTAATGGAGTCGACATAATAATGAGCAGACATGGAGGTGTTTTTTCCAACCTCACTACGTGCAGTGACAGAAGGTCCGTTGATAGATACTCCACCACCTTCATAGGAATGATATAAACTATCGACTTGATCCTCAGGCAAAATGGCTGCTGTCAAAGGCAAACTGCATAATAGGGCCGCCAGTAACATCACCCATAAGGGGGAGCGCCTGACTGGCTTGGATTTTTCCTTGCAAAGGTATTTCATCAGTTACACCCGCAACCACCGCCTTGTCCAAGCTCGGCGCCACGAGCCGCTTCCCTGGCTTGATACACATGATTCAAATAGGAATCTGAAATCGGATTACGTGAAAAACTCATGATGGGATCGGATAAATTAGCGCGTTCATACGGTTTCACCCAAGGTTCTAAACCACAAGCGCTTAAGACCAATACCAGCAGAGTAATAACTGCAACACGCATCTTGTTAAATGACTTTGACGTACTGGCCATAACTATTCCTGTAACAACTCTCTAACCTGCTTCAGGTATTCGTCTTCATACCCTGGCAGATACCCCATATGTATGTACCGGATATTGCCGTCCCGGTCCACGAGAACAGTTGTTGGCATGGCGTCGATGTCAAATTTTTTGCTGACAGTATTTTCCGAATCCAGCAAAATTGGAAACACGATTTTCAAATCCCGCACCATGATTTTGCCTTTACGGAAATCCTCTTCCACATTCACACCCAGCAGCTTGAAACCCTTATCGCGAAACTTAAGATAGATATCATTAAGCAAAGGCATTTCATCACGACAAGGCCCACACCAGGATGCCCAAAAATTAATCAGAACCACTTCACCTCTTAATTCACTCAAGCGAATATTAGTTCCCTGATTGCTTTTTAACGTAAAATCAGGTGCTTCTTTCAAGGGTTTGATTTCGGCAGCGACCGGCAACACCACAAGTCCCGCCAATACAACCATCAACAAATTTTGGATAATTTTTTTCATTTGTTGTGCAGAATAATTCACTTGTTTACCTTTTATGCCTTTATAGTCAGCCAGGCAGCGTTTAGAAAAACCAACTCGCGCCTATGGTATATTCAATATTATGCTTGATTTCCGCATCTCCCATAATATCAGACTCAAAAATATGATCCCGAAAATCCACTTGTGCCGCCATCCAATCGGTTAACACAATTCGATAGCCAATACCCCCTACCAGAGTAAAATAGTCATCTCCCGCAAACTGTGTGGATCCGGCGCCTACACTCACATATAAGGTGGTAACAAAGGCGGTATCGTCACCCATAAATGCTTCACCCGGAAACAGGTTGTACCCGACGCTGACGTCGTAATACACCAGCTCTCGCTCCTGTTCCGTGAGTAAATCAAAATTAAACAGCTTTTCCGCAGAAGAAGGCCCTGCTTTTGAAAAACCCATGGTGGCATCGATAAAAAAAGTTTCTGTTAACAACAAACCCACACGGGCACCATAAACCGGGTGAACACCGAAGTCCTCAATGCTATAAGAACCCCCAAATATTCCAATGAGAAAATCTTCCGTATCGATACGCGCCAATTTAATCTTGTTGCGTTTAACGGTCGGGGTTATCAAAGGCTCTTCCAATGGAGCCTCGGCATCACCGGAGGTTTCCTCAGTTATGTTTGCACCATCCGCCTCAGCGGCTGACACATTCCCCAATGAGAACCCCAAAGTTAAAACTAGTAGAAAAAGGAAAACCCGATTTTCCATTCCAGAAAATCTCCATTATTGTTGTCGCTGATAAAAACTATGTTTTGTTTAACATCTGCCCGAAAAAAAACCCGTTTACTCATGTATTGCCTATAACCCAAACCCACACTGGCAAACAAATCACTGGTGGGATTAGCAAAGACAAAGGAACTTTTTGGTTTGTTGCGCATATAGCCACCACCCAAAGTAAAAAAAGGCGCGCTGTCCCAGGTAGGAAAAGGGTTAGACAAAATATTTATCCGTGCCACCAAAGTTTCGGTAAATTGGCCCGTTGCTTTGGATATTTCCAATTCCGTTGCCAGATTGTCATTAAAATTTAAACCTGCATATACTCCCATAATGGCGGAACCTTCAAAATCCCCAAAGTTAATACCTCCCTCGTAGGTTCTTGCACCAAAATGTTCTTTTTTAATTCGTTCGAACTGAGTGGTCACGCCGGGCGCAGACAGGGTTTTCTCCATTTCGTCAATCAGCACCCATCCTTCCTTACCCAAACGATCCCGAACCTTAAACCAATCGCCTTGACGCACCAGCACTTCCACCCACTCATGCCGATCCACCACATGGTACACAGGATAACCCTTCCCTGCTCCCGTATGCAGCTCTATAAACGGCTCTGCGACGATAACCCGGGGATAACTCGCCGCATCATCGGTCGCCGCAGCAACGTGTGCCGCCCCCAGCATCATACAGATCCAGCAAAACGCAAAGAACCAAACCTGGATAACAGGCGGTTTCATACCAGAATTCAATATAACTCCTGTCACTTTGTTTATGCCCGCCCTGCGGTCATTCCGCTACGGAATGTTAGAGTACCGAGCTCCCTGATCAACCCATTCTTGAATCAGTAACATCTCGATAGGTTCCAGCATCATACTATGGTCCACAGTTCCGGCGCCCGATGTCATTTTTGCAAAGAACGGTCCATCTAATCGCGAGTTATTGGAAGGACGAATATGACGATCACGATCTACCGTACCATCACCACCGTTGGCGATAGGATCGGCGATGGGATCACTATTATCCACCAATGGCACTGGATCCAGCGTGGTCACGCCGTTCACTGTGTTGGGAGACGTCAGACGAACCAAAGCTGTCCCCACAACCACCCTGACAAAATCATCGTCCAGCAATTCATAATAAGATGCAAACCCGGTTTCGCCATCGACTTCAATACTGGCCGTACTGCCACCGCGAGTCAGCGTCAATTGCCCTGCAGGCACTTGCGCCGCCATCAAAGCATCCTGTTCAGCGTGGCAGGTAACACATGCACTGATAAGCACCGGATCCGGGTCACGATCACGTTCCCAAAGGGGCTGAATATGGGTTTCGTAGTCAATGATTGTACGGCAAACATTGCTTATGCAGTTGTTAATATCCACAGGCGCTGCAGTTGTCAGTGTCGCATAACTCACTTGATAATTTAATGACGTAGTATCCGTACTTGGAAGCTCCGTTCCCATAGGATCACGCCAATAGTCCTTAAAGGCCAAGCCCTGATCCAGATCAGCATATAATATATTCCATTGATGCAAAGTTTCCGCCAAAGTCTGCGCCACAGGCACCGGCGCATTCATGTCGGCATTGGGCACGGCACCGGTGGTTCCCAGATACATGGGCGCCGCCTTAGAGTGATTTTCATGACAACCGACACATTCCACGGTTTTACCGGCTTTAACTTGCAGCCAGTTATTGTGGCTACGGAACTTACGCCCATATATATCGGTCAACTCGATAGCAAAAGGCCAGTTCGCCGGCACTCGCATCACCACGGAGCCATCCGCCTCTACCTGTTGATAACCGCTGATTTCGCGCATATTACGCACAGTACCTTGGTTCGCCACAATGATGGGAGCGCGCACAATTCTGGCAAACCGTACCGCGGGACGCTGAGGTAAGTTCAACGCCAACATGGCGGGAATATCCACCTGGGCACCGGCGGCACCGCAGCTGGCCGTGTTACAAAGCAATCGTTCATCCCCCATCAAAGCACCATTCCCGACCAAAGCCAAGTTGCTGGTATCGTAAACACTGCGTATTTTGATTAAGCCCATATTGTTATCCAAAACTTCACTGCTTACTTGGTCTGCTACCGTTTCCGGATAATTCCCCAAGGTCACGCGATCCACCAAGGCTACCGGATCGGTAATGGTCATTCCCGCTTCGGGTAGCACAATATTGCGCTGGGCACCGGTATTGGCGTCAAATATCCAAACCCCATAGGCCGGGGGAGCCGCAAAATCCGGGTCACTTAAATCTACCCCACGCAGAGCACAGGGACGACGATTTCCGTTCACATCCTCGGATTCGCAAGGTGCCCAGGACACCAGTAGTCGGTTCGTATTGTCCCAAAGAGGAAACGGTGTGGTATAGCGACCACGGCGGGAATAGCCGCTTCCGCGGGTCACCTGGTTTCCCGTTAATGATATCTGGCCTGCAGTTTCGTCGCTTGTTGAGTTGTCACGTGGCTGATCGATATCTGCAAAATTTACGTAATCGATTCGTATTAGATCACCGCCGCTAAAGGTATCCTGCACGTTCATGATGTTGGCCACCAATTGGCCGTTTTGTGTCTGCTTGGCGTTCAAAAAAACATCATCGCTGACGGCAGGATCATGACTGTGGCCGCCATACAATATGTTGTTACCGGTCCCATCAGGGTTCACCACAAACAAATCAAAATTCTGACCGCGAAATTGTTCCCAGCGGGAATAGACGATACGACCGTCACTCAACACACTGGGGTTCAACTCATGGCTATTATTAAAAGAAATCTGCTCCAAAGCCTGGTCACGGGGGTTAAGAATGTGCAAATTGGCCGTCGGTTCGTTAACCCGCTCTGTAATCAGCGGTGTCGTATCCACGCTGATCCCTTCCAAAACCAGAACAACATCTGATTTACCGCTGACTCGATCAGAACTGAAAACCACCCGACCATCGGGTAAGTAAGCAGGATCAAAATCATTACCCCGTATAGCCACCGTATCCAGGGAAATCAAACGCTGTAGAGTTCCGTCTTCAATACCCCCATCTTCAGGAATGACGTACTCCCACAAATCCCACTTAGGCTGCCCAGTTGGAGGGGGGTTGGTATAATCTCCTTCTTTAGCGGCAAACACGATGCGCTTACCGTCAAAAGAAACATCCGGCGTAGCCACATCCCCCGCCTGACGCACCACATTATTCCCGTTCATAACAGGTGCCAGTAGATTTACTCTGTTGGGATTTGGATCATTGGGATAAAAAGGAATATTCGCGGTGACATTAAATTCCCGGGAATCGTTGGCGGCAAACTCGCGGATAAATAAATGGCCACCGGGTTTATAACGGATGGCGTTAAATGGATCCTGACCATTATCGATGTCATCCAATGGACGTTTAACATAGGCAATGGGAACATCCAATCTGAAATTACCCAGCAATTCCAGGTTTTGTTCCTGCCCGCAACCCAGTAACAACGCTATACTGAGAAAAACGATAAGCGCATAACGATAAATTGTTCTAACTTGCATGCTACCCCCGGGAGTCCACTCAGACCGAGCCCGCACAAAATAGTAACCGGATGATCTCCGAATTGGTGTCGAAATATCGACTCATCGGGATAAACACTAGCCGGTATGCGCGGGCCTGATTGCGATGCAAGTCACAATATAAACACTTGGTTTTGCCTGCCCTGCATCCAACGCGCAAGCAAAATGCAATATTGTGACCACCTTCTCAATGATTGCAAAAGTTTGCCGGAACTCTTGCGGTCGGATCCATGGGGAACCCATGGCTGGTGTGAACCGTCCTCCCTGACTGTTGACGGGTAAACTGACTGCTTGGAATACGGCAAAATCTGCAAACTGGAAATGGAAGTCGGTTTCTTCCTCAATTGACCTCCATATATCTGCTTCCAAGCATACGGATTATTCGTATGCAGATCAATGGTATAATTCACATTTTGTGGATAAAGCTGACTCAATCCCCGGTCTCAACAACTATCCTATTGTAATTACTTGGATTTGAATGCCTGTCGAGGTATATTATGCGCTCAGCATTAGTGTTGCTGTGGGAGAGAGTAGGTTCTTTACTCGTTAAAGGCTTTAAAAGGGCTTTAGCCAGCTGAAGGCTCAAACCTACCGCCGAAGGCGCAACTCGTCCGGAATCGCTCAGGCACCAGGAACCATAGCAACCGTTGACTCTGGAGAGAGATCCTTTCGTGGATCCACCGAAGGGGCAGCTCGAAGAACAATCCCGAGCTTAACTCTCAGGTACTAAAGACAGAGGGGCGGCAACTCGTTGTTTTCTAACGAAGCGATTTGAGTTGCCGCCCTTTTTATTTTAGCGCACATAAATGTTGCGCAAATATTTAGCACAACTGACAGTTAGGACAAGGAGCAATCATGAGCCAACAAACGGCGTTGTACCGGCAACATTTGCGACAAAACGGTAAAATGGTGGATTTTGCCGGATGGGACATGCCTATTCACTACGGCTCCCAAATTGAAGAGCATCACCAAGTCCGCAAAGACGCAGGCATGTTCGATGTCTCTCACATGACCGTGCTGGACCTCACAGGTGATCGCACCCGTGAGTTTCTCGCCTACTTACTGGCCAACGATGTCAACCGACTAACCATTCCCGGCAAAGCCCTCTACAGTTGCATGCTCAATCCTCAGGCTGGAGTGATTGACGATTTGATCGTTTACTTCATGCACGAAACCTGGTTTCGCATGGTCGTCAACGCAGCCACCCGGGAAAAAGATATTGCCTGGATACAACAACAAGCCGAAGCCTTCCAAGTCTCAATACAAGAACAAACTGATCTTGCCATGATCGCGGTGCAAGGCCCCAATGCGCGCGATAAGGCCCATGCGGCCTTAGGCCCAATTTTGGACCCTGCCAAAGAACTAAAACCATTTTTTGCGGTTCAATGCGGTGATTATTTCGCTGCCCGAACCGGATACACCGGCGAAGACGGATATGAACTCATATTGCCCAATACCCAGGCGGCCGATGCCTGGCAAGCGCTGGAACACCATGGGGTTAAACCCATTGGCCTGGGCGCTCGCGACACTTTACGACTGGAAGCGGGTATGAACTTGTATGGACAGGATATGGATGAGACCACCTCACCTCTGGAGTCAGCCCTGGGCTGGACCATTGCCTGGGAACCGGCCGAACGGAACTTCATCGGCCGTGCCGAACTGGAAAAACAGCGGGGTAATACAGCCTCTAAACTGGTAGGTCTGGTATTGAAAGAGAAAGGTGTGTTGCGGCCACAGCAAAAAGTGCTGACCGCAGCTGGAGAAGGCTGCATTACCAGCGGGACTTTTTCTCCCACATTAGGGTTTGCCATCGCCATGGCGCGGGTGCCGGCTGCTACCGGAAACACCTGCGAAGTGGAAATTCGTAAAAAAAATCTCACGGTAGAGGTGGTAAAACCGCCCTTCGTTCGCTTTGGCAAATCCTGCCTGGAGCAGCAGTAATACAAAACACGATTGTAGACATTAGATTCAAAGAGGAAATCAACATGAGCACAACACCTGAAGAACTCAAATACACCAAAACCCATGAATGGGTTCGCACCGAAAGCAATGGAGAAGTCACGGTGGGTATCACCCAACATGCCCAGGACTTGTTAGGTGATATGGTCTTTATCGAACTGCCTGATGTAGGCACCAACTTCGGCACGGGCGAGGACTGCGCTGTGGTGGAATCGGTAAAAGCGGCTTCCGATGTGTATTGCCCCGTTGCCGGCGAAATCACTGCAGTCAATGAAGCCCTGACCGATGCTCCTGAAACCGTAAACAAAGACCCCTTTGGTGACGGTTGGCTGTTCCGACTTAAACCGGAAGACGCCCAGGAAGCTGACGAACTGATGGACGCCGCTGCCTATCAGGAACTTGCTGACTCAGAACAACATTAATCACTGTTATTAACCGAAATAAGACGTAAAACTATGCCCTTTATCCCTCACACTGAAACCGAAATCCAGGCCATGCTGGAAACCATCGGTGCCGATAGCATCGAAGCCTTGTTTGACGAAATTCCGGCTGCACTACGCAGTGCGGGATTACAGCAGGTCCCCCTGCGTGCCAGCGAAATGCAGGTCACCCGTTTGATGACGCAACGCGCATCACAGGATGGCACGCCACTTTGCTTTATGGGGGCAGGCGCCTATGAACATCATATTCCAGCCGCCATTTGGCAATTAACCACACGGGGCGAATACTACACCGCATATACCCCCTATCAGGCAGAGGCCAGCCAGGGAACTTTGCAGCTGTTGTATGAGTTTCAAAGCATGCTGACACAACTGACGGCACTGGATGTTTCCAATGCCAGCCTGTATGACGGAGCTTCCGCCTTAGCCGAAGCGGTGCTGATGGCCGTGCGCGCTAATCGCAAATCCAAAAGCCGGCGCATTCTCATCGCCGACAGCCTGCACCCGGCATACCGGAAAGTCACTCATAGCATTGTCACTAACCAAAAAATCACCCTGGAAACTCTGGCCTTTGATAACCGCAATGGCACCACCAGCATCAATGATCTGCCGGCGGAGCCGGGGGATTTTGCCGCCCTGGTGATTCCTCAGCCCAACTTTTTCGGACAACTGGAGCAAGTGGATGAACTCACCGACTGGGCCCACCGTCATGGCGCCCTGGTCATCGCTCAGGTCAACCCAACCGCCCTGGCATTGCTCAGCGCACCAGGTGAATGGGGTGAAAACGGAGCCGATATTGCTTGCGGTGAAGGCCAACCCCTGGGCATTCCCCTGTCCTCAGGTGGGCCTTATTTTGGCTTTTTGTGTTGCACCCAAGCCTTGGTGCGGCAAATGCCAGGTCGCATCATTGGTAAGACGGTAGACCTGGACGGCAAGGAAGGCTATGCCCTGACTTTGCAGGCCAGGGAACAACATATTCGTCGCTCCAAAGCCACATCCAACATTTGCACCAATCAGGGCTTGATGACCACCGCTGCGACTATGTACATGGCTTTACTGGGAACCCACGGCTTGGAACAAGTGGCCGCCCATAGCATGCACAACACGGCATTACTGGTGGAAAAACTGTGCACCATTAAAGGTGTGGAAAGACTGTTTCAAGGACCCATCTTCCATGAATGCGCCCTGCGTTTACCGGTAGCCGCAGACACTGTGCTACAACAACTGGCACAACGTAACATCCTGGGCGGTTATGCTCTGGAGCAAGACTATTCCGATTTGAGCAACACCATCCTGGTTTGCGCTACGGAAACCAAAACCGAACAGGATTTGGATGATTTTGCCAATGCATTAAGGCAAAGCATCGAAAATCCTGCGTAAACAAAGACAGTAGGCAAACGATTATGTTAATTTTTGAGCAATCACAAAACAATCGCTGTAATACGGCGCAAGCACCGCTGGAACCACGGGATACCAGCGCCATTCCGGAAAATTTGCGACGCAAGAAAAAACCGCGTCTGCCGGAGGTTTCCGAACTGCAGGTAGTCCGGCACTATACCCGGTTATCGCAAAAGAATTTTTCCATCGACACCCAGTTTTATCCGCTGGGTTCCTGCACCATGAAATACAATCCCCGCGCATGCAACTCTTTGGCCATGCTGCCGGGGTTTCTGGCACGCCATCCCTATGCCGCCTTGGAACACAGCCAGGGTTTTTTAGCCTGTATGTATGATTTACAGGAAATCTTAAAAGATGTTACCGGCATGAAAGCCGTCTCTTTGACCCCCATGGCGGGAGCCCAAGGAGAGTTTGCCGGGGTCGCCATGATTCGCGCCTATCATGACGCAAACAACGAAGGCCGGCAACGCACCGAGATTTTGGTTCCCGATGCAGCCCATGGCACCAATCCGGCCACTGCAACCATGTGTGGCTTTAAAACCCGTGAAATCCCCACCGATGATAACGGTGATGTGGACATAGAAGCCTTGAAACAAGCACTGGGGCCGCAAACCGCAGGGATTATGCTGACCAATCCATCCACACTGGGAGTATTTGAACGCGATATTAAAACCATTGCGGAACTGGTGCACGCCGCCGGCGGCTTGCTATATTACGATGGTGCTAATCTCAATGCCATCCTGGGCAAAGTCAAACCGGGCGATATGGGATTTGATGTTATCCACATGAATCTACACAAAACCTTCTCCACTCCACACGGTGGCGGCGGCCCCGGAGCGGGTCCGGTTGGCGTCAATGAACGCCTGCTTCCCTACCTGCCCATCCCTATCGTTGCTCGTGATGGCGACAAATATCACTGGCTCACTGAAAAAGACTACCCCAAGAGCATCGGACGCTTATCCGCTTTCATGGGTAACGCAGGCGTGCTACTACGTGCCTACATCTACGCTCGTCTGGTAGGACGTGAAGGCATGACTCGCATCGCCGAGTTCTCTACCCTCAATGCCAACTACATGATGGCAAAATTGAAACAAGCCGGCTTTACCATGGCCCTGCCACAACGTCGCGCAACTCATGAGTTTATTCTTACCTTGAAAAAGGAAGCCAAAGAGTTAAACGTCAATGCCATGGACTACGCCAAACGGCTGTTGGACTACGGTTTTCACGCACCCACAACCTACTTTCCCTTAATCGTTCCCGAGTGTTTGTTAATCGAACCCACGGAAACGGAGGACAAGCAGACCTTGGACGGGTTTATTGATGCTATGGTGAGCATTGCCCAGGAAAGCCGTGAAAAACCCGAGTTTGTGAAAGGCGCACCCTACACCTTACCGGTAAAACGTCTGGATGACGTCAAGGCCGCCCGCGAACTGAACTTAGCCTGGAAACCCGGAAACACCCTGTGAAGCCAGTAACGTCTTTATGAAACCTGGAAACAAGGGCCTCACCCGCATCATTAAAGCGGCCGGTTATTCCTGGCAAGGTCTACAGGCCGCCTTTAAACACGAAGCCGCCTTTCGCCAGGAATGCGCCCTGGCATTGTTGCTGGGCCCTTTGGGTTTGTGGCTGGGCAATACCGGCGTGGAAAAAGCCTTGTTGACAGGCAGTCTGCTATTGGTTCTCATAGTAGAGCTGCTCAATTCCGCAGTGGAAAACACGGTGGACCGATTTGGCGGCGAACAGCATGAGCTGTCCGGTCGCGCTAAAGACATCGGTTCCGCCGCGGTGCTGCTGAGCCTGTTGAACGTGGCCCTGATTTGGGCAGCTATCCTATTGACTTAAAAGAAGGAACCTCTATGTCCGCTCTGATTTGTGGCTCTTATGCCTACGACACCATTATGGTGTTTCACGACCACTTCAAGAATCACATCCTGCCTGACAAGGTGCACATGCTCAATGTTTCCTTCCTGGTACCGGACATGCGCCGGGAATTCGGTGGTTGCGCCGGCAATATTGCCTACAATCTTAATCTGCTCGGCGGCAAGGCACTGCCCATGGCAACGGTTGGCAACGATTTTGGCCCCTATTCCCGTTGGATGGAACAATGCCAACTGGATCAGACGCATATTAAAGTCCTGGAAGATACTTACACCGGCCAGGCCTTTATCACCACCGACCTGGATGACAACCAAATTACAGCGTTTCATCCCGGTGCCATGAGCCGTGCTCATGAAAACAAAGTCAGCGATGCCAGTGATGTGTCAATTGGTATCGTATCTCCGGATGGGCGTGACGGCATGATTCAACACGCGGAGCAATTTGCCGCCGATAATATTCCTTTTATTTTCGACCCCGGCCAGGGACTGCCTATGTTCGACGGTAAAGACATCATCAATTTTCTGGAACAAGCCACCTGGGCTGCTTGTAACGACTACGAAGCCCAATTAATGCAGGAACGTACCGGCAAATCCCTGCATGAAATGGCCTCCATGTTGGAGGCATTGGTCGTCACTCTGGGAAGCAAAGGGGCCCACATTTACGCCGGCGGCCATCGTATTGACATTCCCACCGCCAAAACCCATAAAATCACCGACCCTACCGGTTGCGGTGACGCCTTCCGCGGCGGCCTCTTATACGGTTTGATGAACGATATGGACTGGGAAACCACAGGTCGTGTCGCTTCACTTATGGGGGCCATCAAAATTGAGCAACCCGGCACTCAAAATCACAGTTTCACCCTGGCGGAGTTTGAAGAACGTTTCCAGGATAGCTTTGATCGCCGCCTGTAACCCCAGCGTTGGAGCTTGCCGCCGGCAAGCTCCATAGACCCCTGTAATTCTTAATAATCTCCGCCAAAGCCCCGGCATGAGTAACCCCGGCCGATCCTCCTAAGCAACGGAAAAACTTCACTTTTGGTCTGCAACGGCCGACATTATTTATGGCAAAACCATGAACTAAAGCCCCAGCCAGGAGGGACGCTTGCCTACTCAAGACGACAAGAAAGCGCCGTTTAGTCTATCGATTAACGTTCTGTTAATACTCTGCTTCGGGCTTGTCGCCTGCCTGCCGGTGACAATATTCGGAATCAAAGTCTATAACGCTGCCTGGGATAACGCCTGGCGTGAAGTTCGCGAAAAACACCAATTGCTGGCCGAAAATCTGGCCAACCCCATTTCCATCTATGTCAAAAATCAAAAAGCCGTGCTGGCATTGACGGGAGAACATTTACGTATTAGAGAACTGCTGCAAAAACCCAACAAAGAAGCCACTGAACATTTGCTCTATGAATCCCTATTGTACTCCGAAGGTTTAACTGCTTTGTTTCTATTGGATAACACCCAGTACGTTCTCAATCACATCACCGAATATCGTCCCCGTCAGGTTTTAAAAGACAACATGTTCACCCACCATACCTTCGTCGGCAAGGCATTGCACCACCAAACCAGTGTCAGTCCGGTACGGATTAACCCGCTAACAGGTCAACCCAGCGTATTTATCGCCACGCCCTTGTACAGCGGTGCCGGAGTGCCCAGCCACATTCTGGTGGGCGAGCTCAAGCTGGAACCGATCGAAAAATTACGTGCTGCTATTCGTTTTGGGAAAGCGGGACACTCGGCCATCGTTGATAACCTGGGCCAAGTGCTGGCGCACCCCAATCCGGACTGGATGAAAACCCAGATTAAGAGCCTGTCGAATCTGGACATCGTTCAGAAAATGATGGCGGGAAAAACCGGGGTTACAGAGTTCTTTTCGCCATTTGTAAAAAGCCATATGGTTGCCGGTTATACCAGCGTGCCCGAACTGGGATGGGGCATTATGGTGCCCCAGCCCAAAACGGAAATGCAGGCACAAGTCCGCACGATTCTGTATGCAGAATTTCGTTGGGCCTTAATGGGCCTGTTGTTAGCCATTGTGACCGCTATTTACCTGGGACGTTGGATCACTTCCCCGTTGAAAAAACTGGCAAAAGCAGCACAAAAGCTGGCCTCTGACGGTTTCAAACACAACCTTCCGGAAACTTTGTCCGCCCCCAAGGAAATCCAACAACTGGCCAAAACCTTCCGCGACGCGATTCAGGGCCTAAGCCATTCCCGGGCGGAAATTCAAAAGCTGAATGAAGGCCTGCAACACAAAATCGACGCCGCCACCCATAACTTACAACAGGCCAACGAACAACTGAATGAGCTGGCACGCAGCGATCACTTAACCGGTTTAGCCAATCGATATCACTTCGAGCAAACCATTGCCAAGCTGTGTTCCCGACGTCAAGGAGATAGGGACCGTGCCAGCCTGCTATTGCTGGATTTGGATCATTTCAAACAAATCAATGACACTTATGGCCATGCAGCCGGAGACATGGCGCTGAGTAAAGTTGCCCGAATACTCGACCATAATATGCGTCAAAGTGACCTGGCCGCTCGATACGCCGGTGACGAATTTATTCTGTTGATTCGAGCGGATGAAAAAATTGCCAGAGAACGGGCCGATAATATTTTGGCCGAAATAGCCGCAGAGAAATTTCAATTTGAAAACCAATCGCTCTCCGTCACCGTAAGCATTGGTTTGTATTCCTTTGACATCAGCTCACCCGGCCTGGATCTGAAAACTCTATTCACCAAGGTGGATGAAGCCATGTACCAAGCCAAAAACAGTGGCCGCAACAAGGTCATGGTGTTGGGACAGAACTAGGGAGAACCTCTGATTAATTCCTGGTTTAGTCCTCATAACCTGCCATTCAAGGAGCTAGAGGTTCCCTAGTGTCCAAACGCTCCAATAGTGCCTGAAGATCGGTGATCGGCAATGAACAGCTCCCGGCAGCGCACACATACGCCTTAACCTGCTCGCCCGGCTGTTTCAACGCTAAAGTTCCCGGTAGAAATTGAGCAGACTCCGGAACGCATACAACCCAACGTTGCGCGTTGTGGCCCAGTTGCTGACGCCAGGATTGCATGGGCTCGGCTTTGCCACAAATAACGACTAACGCAGGCGGATATAAATACTCCTGCAGAGCAGTTAGTATTGCACAATGCGCCAATGGTAGCCGTTGTATGGATTCCCACGCATTTTGCAGCACCCGTTGCCCGGCAGTTTGGTATTTTTGCTCACCGGTCAGGGCTGCCAACTGTAACAATACCTTGGCGGCAACCCCGTTGCCGGCCGGTATGGCTTCATCCATATACACTTTGGGACGTTGTATCAGGGTTTCGTGATCATTGGCAGTAAAGAAGAAACCGCCCGCAGTATCTTCGAAATGTTCCAGCAAGGTGTCCGCCAATTGTATTAACCAGCGCATATCTTGATCCCGCCATTGCAGACACAGTAACTCCAGCAAACCATCCATTAAAAACGCCGTATCATCCAAATAAGCTCTGAGGCGAGCCTGCCCTTGGCTATAACAAGCCAACAAACGCCCCTGATTCCAACAGTTTTCTTTTAAGAAATCTACGGCTTGTTGGGCCGACCGTAAGTACTCTTCACAATCCAACGCGCCGGCGGCAACCGCCATCCCCTTAATCATCAGACCGTTCCAAGCCGTTAACACTTTTTCATCCAGCCCCGGATGTGGACGTTGTCCGCGGTCCTGAGCCATCTTATTCAATGCGGTTGCCAAAACTTGCTCAGCCTGAGACTGAGTTAAGGACAATTCAGCCGCCACTTGAGCCAACGTTTGCCGCTGCACCAAATGCCACGCGGACGCAAAATTCGGCGCTTGATCCAAACCAAAGAGGCGCCGCACCAAACCATATTCTGATTCGTTTAGGATCGTCGTCAATTGTTCTAATTTCCAGACGTAAAACGCCCCTTCTCCGCCTTCTGAATCCGCATCCAGGCTGGAGTAGTAGCCACCCGCTTCGTTTTGCATTTGTTCCAATACCCAGCGCGCGGTTTTATGTGCCACTTGTGCAAACTCACTATCGCCACTTACCGCATACATCCAAGCGTACAAACCCAATAGAGAACTATTGTCGTACAACATTTTTTCAAAATGGGGAATGGTCCAAGCATCGTCCACACAATAGCGAAAGAAACCACCCCCCAACTGGTCGAACAACCCGCCTCGCGCCATTTTTAGCAAACTGGTTCTAACCATTTCCATCGCCTGAGACGTGCCCTCTTCAGCCGCTCCTTGCCGTAACAAGCGCTCCAGATTACTGGGATGGGGAAACTTAGGCGCTTTTCCAAACCCCCCGTGAACCTCGTCAAAACTCTGTGCCAACTGCTTATAGGCCATATCCAAAGGCGACGCATTGAGATCTTCCAAGGGCTGCACTGTACTCGCAACCGTTTGCTGTAACAGTTGTAGCACCTGTTGATTTTGTTGCTGCAACTCCTCAGGGTATTGGCGATAAAACTGCTCCACTTGTTGCAGCACCTGAGCGAATGCGGGCATTTGGTGAGCGGAATCCCGGCGCGGGGGATCTTTGGGAAAATAGGTTCCGGCAAAAAAAGGAATTTGCTCAGGAGTCAATATCACCGTTAATGGCCAACCACCGCCGCGTTGCAACAGTATCTGGTGTGCCGTTTGATATATCCGGTCCAGATCCGGGCGCTCTTCTCGATCCACTTTAATATTGATGTAGAGGCGGTTCATCAATTCAGCAGTCGCTTCATCTTCAAAAGACTCATGCGCCATCACATGACACCAATGGCAAGCTGAATAACCTATAGACAACAAAATCGGCTTATCCAAGCGACGCGCCAACGCCAAGGCCTGTTCACCCCAGGGCAACCAGTGCACCGGATTGTGCTGGTGTTGCAACAAGTAGGGGCTGGTCTGACCGGCCATTTGGTTGGATGTTTGTAGACAGTCCTGCATGGGATTCGTCCTGAATGAAAACGCTTGAAAACACTTAACCTGAACCGGTGTTTACGGTATAAAGGCCCATGGCGCATTATAGCCACAAATCAGCAATTTAGCCGCACTACGGGAGCAACACCATGGCAACACTGGCATTGAAAAAAAACGAAGAGAAGCGACTCAAGGCCGGCCATGTGTGGATATACAGTAACGAAGTCGATACACAAAAAACACCATTAAAATCTTTTGAGCCAGGCGAGACAGTGGTGGTAACCGATGCCCGCGGCAAGCCGTTTGGCAGCGCCTATGTCAACCCCAATACCCTCATATGCGCTCGCATGATCAGCCGCAAACCGGACACCGTACTTGACCAATCACTGATCACCCATCGCCTCAAAATCGCCCTAACGTTGAGACAACGGTTTTTTTCCACTCCCTACTATCGCTGGGTGTACGGTGAAGCCGACGGACTACCGGGGCTGATTATCGACCGATTTAACCGGGCTTTAGTGGTCCAAATCAGCACAGCGGGCATGGAAAAACACAAAGACCATATTGTGGCCGCTTGCAGTAAAGTCCTGGGGCCCGCTTGTGACTGCATTATACTGCGCAATGATGCCCCCATGCGCAGCACCGAAGGCCTGACGCTGTATACCGAAACGGTTCTAGGCCAAACACCGGAAACCCTGGACATTGAGGAAAACCAAACCCGGTTTCAAGCACCGGCTCTGGGAGGGCAAAAAACCGGCTGGTTTTATGATCACCGTATCAATCGTCACCATATGCGATCATTGGTCAAAGACAAACGCGTTCTGGACGTATTCAGTTACCTGGGTGCATGGGGCGTACAGGCCGCAACAGCAGGTGCGGGCCAAGTTACCTGCGTGGAAACATCCTCCACTGCCTGCGATTGGATTGAACGTAACGCGCAATTAAACAATGTGACGCTGGATGTCATCCAGGGGGATGCTTTTGAAGCCTTAAAAATGCTGCAACATGAACAGCAAAAATTTGACGTCATCATTTTAGACCCACCGGCTTTCATTAAACGCAAAAAAGACCATTCGGAAGGACTCAATGCCTATCGGCGCATCAATCAGTCTGCCATGCAATTATTAGAAAAAGACAGTCTATTAATATCCGCCTCCTGTTCCTTTCATCTCAAATCAGAAGAACTGGTGGACGTTATTCAAAAAGCCGCTCGTCACCTTGACCGCCAAGCCTGTCTCATTGAACAGGGCCACCAAGGACCGGATCATCCGGCACACCCCGCCATAGCCGAAACCAATTACCTTAAATGCTATACCAGCCGCGTATTGTTTGACCGTAGCGCTTGAAACCGGGGTAAGGGCGGATTATTTCCGGAGCGCCCTTTCCCATGATACACTTGCCGCCTATGCTTACATTTCCAAATATTGACCCGGTCGCATTTCATCTCGGTCCCGTCAAAGTCCACTGGTACGGACTCATGTATTTATTCGGTTTCGCCGGCGCTTGGTGGTTAGGCGTTAAACGCGCCCGTCAAACAGGCTCCGGCTGGACCGAAGACCAAGTATCCGACATGATTTTCTACGGCGCCATGGGCGTGGTCCTTGGCGGACGCATTGGCTATACCCTGTTTTACAGTCTGGATAAATTTCTTGCCGACCCCATTATGATCCTACGCGTATGGGAAGGCGGCATGTCCTTTCACGGAGGCTTCCTGGGTGTATTGGTCGCCATGACTCTACTAAAAAAGAAACAGCAACGCAGCTTTTTCGGAATTATGGACTTTGTGTCCCCACTCGTCCCGATTGGTCTGGCAACCGGTCGAATGGGAAATTTCATCAACGGTGAATTGTGGGGACGTACCACCGATGTACCTTGGGCCATGGTATTTCCCAGTGGTGGATCACAACCTCGGCACCCTTCCCAGTTGTACGAGTTTTTTCTGGAAGGCATCATCCTGTTTCTCATCCTTTGGTTCTACTCTGCCAAGCCCCGCCCGGTGATGGCGGTTAGTGGTATGTTTTCTTTGTTTTACGGTTTGTTTCGCTTTCTGGTGGAGTTTGTACGCCAACCCGACGCTCACATGGGTGAGGGCGGGTTTATTGCTTTCAGCTGGCTTACCACCGGACAGCTGCTATCCTTCCCCATGATTTTACTGGGGGCAGGACTTATTGTCTGGGCCTATAAACACAACGATGGTCATTCTGCGACGGCATCAGTCACGCAGACCGAAGAAAAATCAGCTCAGCAGGCGGCAAAAAACCAAGGACAACAAGGCAAAAGAGGTAGTCACTGATGCAACAATACCTGGACCTGATGCGGCATGTGAAAGAAACGGGAGTTAAAAAGGAAGATCGCACCGGTACAGGCACCTTGAGCGTATTTGGTCACCAAATGCGATTTGACCTTTCCCAAGGATTTCCCCTGGTCACGACCAAAAAATTACACCTGCGCTCCATCATCCATGAGTTACTCTGGTTCCTGCGTGGCGACACCAACGTACAATACCTGCATGATAACAATGTCTCTATATGGGACGAGTGGGCTGATGAAAACGGAAGTCTTGGCCCTATCTACGGCCATCAATGGCGCTCTTGGCCTGCAGCATCCGGACAAACCATCGATCAAATCAGCCAAGTCGTCACCCAAATTAAGGCCAACCCCGACAGTCGTCGCATTATTGTCAGCGCCTGGAATGTGGGAGAACTGGAAAAAATGGCCCTGCCCCCTTGCCATGCATTTTTTCAATTCTATGTTGCGGAAGGAAAATTATCCTGCCAACTCTACCAACGCAGCGCCGATATTTTTTTGGGGGTACCGTTCAATATCGCGTCCTACGCCTTACTGACTATGATGTTGGCGCAAGTTACCGATTTAAAACCCGGTGATTTTGTTCATACTCTGGGAGATGCTCATTTGTATCTGAATCATCTGGATCAGGCCGAGGAACAATTGTCTCGGCAACCGCACCCTCTTCCGAAAATGCGTATTAACCCCAAAATCCATTCCATTTTTGAATTTTCTTTTGAAGACTTTGAATTGATTAACTATCAATGCCACCCCCACATCAAAGCACCGGTGGCGGTGTAATCGATTTGAACGCTTTAACATGAGCCGCGTCTCCCTGATCTGGGCCATGAGCGATGCCGGTGTGATCGGCATCGAAAACCGTCTGCCCTGGAAACTCTCCGGCGATATGAAATGGTTCCGACAGCACACTCTGGGCAAACCCATTATCATGGGCCGTAAAACCTATGAATCCTTCGGCTCCAAGGCCTTACCACAACGAACCAATATTATTGTCAGCCGTCAAGCGAACTATAAAGCAGACGATGCCAATGTATGCGGTTCATTAGAACAGGCAATTGAGTTGGCGGGAGATACGGAAGAGATCATGGTGATAGGTGGCGCTTCCATCTACCAACAGGCGCTGCCTCTGGCCGGACGACTGTATATGACTCTGGTACACGCCGATGTGCAAGGGGACGCACACTTTCCTGCATTTGATACCCAGACGTGGGGTGAGGTGTTGCGGGAAGAACATCAGGCTGATGAGAAAAATCAATTTCCTTATACGTTTATCATACTCGAGCGTCGGTAAGACAAACGACTAGACAATTCTTTGGATCAACTCCTTGACGGTCTGGAACTCAAACGGTTTGTCGCAGATTGCCGAGACACCGGACTGTTGTACCGACGCAATTCGGCTGGTATCCGTCTCACTGGACACCATCAATATAGGAATGGAGGCCTGCTGACTGCCGGAGCGGACCAACTCCACCAATTCTCCACCATCCATTTCCGGCATATTGTAGTCGGTCACCAATAGATCAAAATACTGCTTACCTACCAGATCCAAAGCTTCTTTACCATTTTCCGCCGTCTGGATATTAACAATACCCATATTGTTCAAAACCCGACTAATATGTCGTCGCGCAGTAAAACTGTCATCAACAACCAGAACACGTAACTCATCAGCAACAAAGTCTTCCGTACTGATATCATCGGGGTCTATGTAATACAAAGTAGACTCCACGGCTTTTTTCAGCTGCTCAAATGAGAAGGGTTTTTTAAGGATGGCAATCACGCCGGCCTGTCGAATCGGCTCTAAATAACGATAGTTGGTTTCGCTGGAAATGAGCATAAAGGGCACATCGTTGAATTTGGCATCCATGCGAACCGTTTGTACCAGCTCGGTACCGGTCATATCCTCCATATGCATAGCACTGACCAGAAGATCCGGCTTGTGTGAGGCCATCCGTTCCAACGCCTCGGTGGCCGTGCTCACCCAGGTTCTGTTTTTTATGGACAGTTGGTCCAGATAACCATCGATGATCCGCTGTTGCGCTTTTGATGGCTCGACCAACAAAACATAGATGTCGCTAATGGTGAGATTGGACATGGCATCATCCTTACCAAATTAAAATAGCATTCCAGATTTGCTATCGGCTTTGTATCGGTTTATTTTAGCAAAACGGCGGGAGCGACACCCGGGTTTTGTAAAATGTTTGTCAGTTATTCGTGTTTGGCTTGCTGTTGATAGGTATGTTTTCGGGCGCAATCATAAAAGACGTTGACGGCGTAGCTGTGCGGAGAATTTTCCCATAGATAGGCCGCCAATATCACATTGAGCAACTCGGAATCGTATTTTGCCACCTTGGCTTCTCGATTGAGCAATGACAAATCCAACGCGTGTTCCGCCGGAACGCCCAGGCGGGAATTAATTACCGAATCCATGCCTATCATAGCCTTAGCAAAACAAGCTTCCTGCTCACTATTACTGGGAACAAAGCCGTAGGATAGGGCTAAACCCGGTAAAACCATATTGAGACCAACGAGCACAAACAAAACGTTGATCTGTTGCCCAAACACTGAAAGTCGCAACCGTTGCATCACATGTCTCCTTTACCTATAAGAGAAACAAGATTCGAGCCAAACCCTTGGAACTGAACTTGTGAGCCCACTTCCGAGGAAATAACTCTCCACTTCCCTCATACCGGTAAAACATAGTGGCCTTAGTGATGTTAACGGCACTTTTCCCTATTAATTCTGGTCAAACTCAGCAAATTTGCCAACTTGAATTGCCAATTGTTTGTAACCTAACATCCATCCGATTGATATTCTTATGTTTTTAAAAACATCTTCCATTTCGTTAAAACCCGACACAATACTGGATTTTAAGCATCAATTAAGCCATTCACGGCAACTCTACCCCATTTGCCTAAGTTCTTTGCATTCCGTATATTCACTGAAGCGACACAGTGACGGAAAAATGACAAAACCATGGCTGCCCGGTGACAAGTTTTCAAGCAACGGTAGCCTATGTTTTCTATGCTATTTATACCTTTGACGATAATTAAAATTACATGGATTGGCCAAAGCAAAAACAAATACCCGCCCTTATAGCCGCCTTTGCCGGCACGGTACTACTGCTCTGGGGACTGAGTAGCCTGCACACGATATTCAGCCGTGAATATTCTGACGCCACCAGCGAAGTTCTATCGCGCCATGAGACCCTGGAGCAGTACGCCGTTCAGGCTTTTAGGCAATCTCTGACACAACAGCTGGCATTTACCAAGATCAATTTGGAAAACGTCTTACGTGACCCCCTGCTCCCCAGTGACAGCGTCCTGTACTTTAAGAACCAGTCCCAAGTACTACCGCGCCCGGCTGTATACACCCAGAGGGAAAACAACCAACAGGCAATTGCGCTTTACGAAGAGCTGATGGCGGCCGATCCCATTGATCTCGCGACCCAAAACCCGGAACCCTGGTTGCGATTGCGCGATGGTTTAAGCCGTTTCAAACTGGCTGTAGAGAGCCACGACTCTACCAATATTCGCTGGGAATTTCGCGAAATCAATTTTCGACGCAACGTCAAGCCGCTACCGGGAGACAAAGACATTCCCTATATGATGGCTCTGCTGGACTATCTTTTGGCTTTCAGTACCCCGGAAAAGTCTTTGGTGAGTAATATGCTGCGCACAGGCTCTATTATCGAGCAAGCCTATGGTAATTACGGTCTGCAACGCGCTCTAATCGCAAAACGTAACGAATTCACTCAGGAAGAGTTTGATTTCCTAAAAAACCGCATCTTGACAGTATCGAAAAGATTTGAGATACCCTACGAAGACTTTCTGGCTCAAGCCAACAATAACAACCCTTTACTTGGCATCGATGTAAGCTTGTATGAACGCCCGGTTTTGATTTCTGCTGCTAATTCCAACCTACAATGGTATATAGAACCTTATGAGGGAACAGACCACCTGGGCACCATAGTCAACAGTAATGTGATTGTTCAACGTATTGAAGCCAATATGAAATCCTCAGGATTATTGCAAGAACAGGACACGCTGCAATTACCGGAAAATGCGCACACTGCCCAGCTGGAACATCTATCATTATCGGTTCATACCCCGATCTTACGAAGCAAACTGAAGGCCGCTAAGGAACGCTATTGGTTGAAAACTCTGTTATTGCTTACCATTGCGGTACTCATCAGCAGTATCGCTTTCCTGGTCCTGTTGATCTTATACCGAAAACATCGATACCTGGCGCTCAAAGCTGATTTTGTCGCCACGGTTTCCCACGAGTTAAAAACCCCCTTGGCATCTGCTCGGGTGCTTGCAGAAACCATACAACGCAAAACAGAACACAGTGACCTTGTCAAAGACTATCCTAAGCGTATCATTCACGCCATCGACAATATGTCTTTACTGGTGGACAACATTCTGTCATTCAATCGACTAACCAAGGACTCCTGGAATTTAAGAACCTCTACCGTTTCCATTGACGCCGTGGTTTCCGGACTGACTCCGGAGTTTATTCAATATACCAACAAACCCTTAAGCATTGATATGAACGGCCCGACTCAGACTGAAACACAAGCGGACGAAGAACTGATTAAAATACTGTTCCGCAATTTGGTCAACAATGCCTGTAAATACAACGACCGCGACACAGTGGATATCGAGATTCGCTCTGAAACCACAGCCAAAGGCGAGAGCGTCGTATATTTCTCCGATAACGGAGTAGGTATCGCAGCGACTGATCAAAGTGAAATTTTTAACGAATTCTCCCGCATGGGGGATAAACACAGAGAAGTTTCCGGTACCGGCCTGGGACTGGCCATCTGCAAAAAAATACTGCAACTTCACCGGGGTGACATCAGCGTATTTAAATCCGGTACCGAAGGAACCACATTCAAACTGATATTCCCCGCACCCGAACAGGAAATCGCATGACAACAAACAACAACAGCCCGGCAAAAATTCTAGTCGTGGAAGATGATGAAAATCTCAGATTGGCCGTAAGCGACAACCTTGAAGACCAAGGCTATGACGTTGTCTCAACCGGAACCGGGGCCAAAGCAACGGATTACGTACAACGCTATGAGTTCGACCTCATTGTGCTGGACATTATGTTACCGGATAACGATGGTTTCACTTTGTGCAGACAATGGCGCGAATCCAAAGTACAATCCATGATCCTCATGCTTACCGCCAAAGACCGGGAAGATGACATGGTGCAGGGCTTCAGTGCCGGAGCCGATGACTATATTGTCAAACCCTATCAATTGCGTGTATTCCTATCCCGCGTCGCCGCACTTTTGCGTAGACGCACCTCTACTACCCCCACGCTGAATAGCGCCACGGCGACCAGACTACCGGGCTATCACATCAACTATGAAGCACGAACGGTTAGCAATGACAGCGACCATACTGTGGAGCTGACCAAAATTGAGTATGATTTATTGCTCTACTTTCTTGAAAATGTGAATTGCGCTCTGACTTACGACGACATTCTTCATTCAGTCTGGGGTGAAAACATCATTGTCGTACAGGGCGCCGTTCGCAACACTATATCCAGCCTGCGCAAAAAGCTCAACGCGTCAACCATGAGCAGTTGGCGCATTGTCACATTGCGGGGGGTGGGCTACCGTTTCGAAGTGGACGAATGACAAAAACATGACGGTAGTTTGATTTTAGCGTGACTCATCGCTGCGTCGTTCATCCTATGATTTCATCACAGTAAACAAAAACCAACTCTGTGAGGAAAAACCATGAATACGATTACCCGACGCAAATTCATAGCCAGTACCGCCGGTTGCAGCCTCGCCGGTCTATTTCTGCCAGGAAACTACGCATGGGCTCAGTGGCCTACTCAAGCCTTCGGTGGCAAAGACATAACCTCTGTTATAGAAAAACTCTACGGCAGCTCCAAAATGGAGGACAGCGCAGCCATCACCATTAAAGCACCCGATATTGCCGAAAATGGTGCAGTAGTGCCCGTCAGCATCAAAACCAAATTGACCGGTGTGGAATCTGTCAGCATACTGGTGGACGAGAACCCCAATCCTTTAGCCGCACAATTTCTTATTTCACCCGGGAACAGCGGTGATGTCGCCACACGAATCAAGCTTGCAAAAAAATCCAAAGTTACTGCTGTTGTGAAAGCAAATGGCAAACTCTACACCAACAGTCGATTTATAAAAGTGACTCTTGGCGGTTGCGGCGGACCCGGTTAAACCTCATGTGCCGACGTAAATCCACGGCAGTCACAGTTCGCACCAACTTTATTCAATCCAAGCAACCTGCAATCAATGGAGTCTTTGTCATGAGCATTCGAATTCGCACAAAAAATCAAGGTAGTAAAACAGCGGTAAAAGTCCTGATCCGACATCCAATGGAAACCGGATTACGTAAAGACAAATCAGGCGCGACAATACCGGTCCATTTCATTCGGGAAGTGGATTGCACGCACAACAGCATAACGGTATTTAAAGCCATCTGGGGGGTAGCGGTGTCAAAAAACCCGTTTGTTTCCTTTGTCGTGAATCAAGTGAGCCGTGGTGACAACATCACAGTCAGTTGGGTCGACAATCTGGGACAATCTGACAGCAAATCAGTAACAGTATAATTGAGCTGCTTTTCAAACGACTCTTCCTCGTTTGCCGGCAAGTCGCTCTTGCCGGTCTCTTTTTATCCCGAACAACAGCCTTAATCAGAGCTTCAATTTAATGTATCTGCGAGCAACTCTTTTGCCCGTTTACATGCGGGATGATCCGGATATTTATCCACCAGCTCCTGCCAACAAGCCTTACCTTTCACAGGCTCCATTTTGGCCCGAGACAACAGTAATCCCAGATTGATATAGGCGTTGCCGTAGCCGGGATTGGATTTCACCACAGACCTGAAACAACGCTCAGCCAGAGAAACATCACCGTTCTGCCAGTACATGGTACCCAAATCAGTCATTGCACCCGGCATGTCAGGATTGATACGCAATGCCACATTGTAATACACAATGGATTGGGCCGCATCGCGATTATCGAAAAACAGATTCCCCAAGTTTAAAGCGGCTTCCAAATCATCCGGATTGTTATTCAGTCGAAGCTTAAAGGCATCAATCGCCTGTTGTGTGTCTTTCTCATCCATTGACCTTCCCCTCTTTAAGGCAGAACACTATAAAACAGGGACTGTGATTTTTCCAGGAAAACGTGCAGGACTGAAAACTGCTTGTATCGGGCATTTACATTATGATAGTGCATAGTGCCCACAAAATCGGCAGCTGTTTTTGACAGAGGTAAAAGTTTCCAGAAAATGCTCTCCATGAGCTTTAGCTGAAACTACAAGCGCTAAAACTACAAGCGCTAAAACTACAAGCGCTCCTGAACAGCGATCTCTTGCAGGCGACTGGCGGTTCTTTGAAACTCATGCTGCAGCAGGCGGCCCTGGTATAAATGGGTCGGCATGACCTGAGCACCGATGATGACATGGCATTGCGCGTCATACAACACATCAATTAGGTGAACAAAGCGCCTGGCCAGATCTTCCATGCTTTGGGTCAATGTGGGTATGTGGGTGACAGCAATGCAGTCAAACTGATTAGCCAGCTGCAAATAGTCTGATGTGGCTCTCCCATCGCCGCAAATAGAATGGAAATCAAACCACACACAGCGTCGGCTCAAATACAGCGTCGCGATGTTACGACCGTTCAGATGCACCGTGTCCTCTAAAGTTTGCTCAGGATAACGCCTGTACAAGTATTCCCGCAGGTCATGATAGCTCACTTCTCCGGTAATGAAATAGGAGGGGCGATTGAGCAGGGAGCTACAGCGGTGATCCCGATCACCTTGCAAATTAATCACATGCGTGTGTTGCTTGATTAATTCGATGGCAGGAACAAACTGCTCCCTTTGCAGGCCGTTTTTGTAAAGTTCATCCGGTGCCAGATTGGATGTAACCACCAAAACCACGTTACGCCGAAACAGTTCCCGGAGCAAGCCTCGCATTAACATCGCGTCCGTGATATCGGTTACATGAAATTCGTCCAAACACAAAACCCGGCAACGATGGGCAATATCAGCGGCAATCGTCGTCAAGGGTTCCCTACCACGACCTAATTGTGCCAGGGACTGATGCACTTCTTGCATAAAGACACTGAAATGTTTTCGGCGTTTTTCTGATATTCCCAAGGAATGGTAGAACAAGTCCATAAGCCAGGTCTTCCCACGGCCGGTACCGCCCCAAATATAGCAACCTCGCAACGGTTGTTTGGGAGAGGAGAGGAACTGTGATAGCACGCCCCCCCAAATTGACCCGGTATAACCTGGGTCCGCGCCTAATTTTTCAGACAATCGCTCCAAGGCAGCAACAATTAAGCTTTGCCCCTCATCCAGGGTATAGCCGTTTTGTTCGATCTGAGCATGGTATAAGTCTGACAAACCCATGGGAATTCACTGCACCTCCAGCTGCAATAGCGGGTACCGGCGTATAAAACTTTACCCAAGCGGTCATATTTTGCATATTTGTTGTGTTGAGAATTTGCCAGCCGGAGCAGCTTAGGGATAAACTCTGCGCTTCCAGTAACAAACGGGGAAACCACGTGGTCTACAGAAAGCAACTCAGGCACCATTCGGCTGTAATTGTGGCACTATTGTTGGCCCTGGCCATGATTCTTGGCGCTTGCACGGATAACAGCGCCCCCCCCGCGCCCGTAAACAGCGAACCCACCTTGCAAAAACTGGCAACCGCCTATAACGAAGTCAAGGCGGAACTTCCGGTATCACCTGGAGGTTTAAACCCCAAAGGAAAACGCAAATTCGTAGAAAAAGTATTTGCTCAAGCCGGTTTTGATTACGCAAAAACGCTTTCCGCTTTGGGACAAACCGCCCCGGAGCACCGAACGCAACACTTCAAAGACTTGAAGCAACTGGCCCTGATGCCAAGTAATGGTTTGGCAAAAGACCAATGGAGTGAAGTCTTCAGCCAAGAGGAAATTACGGCGATCCAAAATATGGAAAACTAATTCGGAATAGAATAAATAGAAAAAATCGAAAAGAAGGACCGGGACAAGGAAACAGCCTGCTTCTACTGAAGCAGGCTGTCCAGTATACCCAGTGATATACTTACGCTACATTAGATATTTATAAAATTTGCAAGTCTTGTATAAGCCTAGTCAGCTTATCTGGAATATGTAAATAATGTATTTGCGTAGTGATAATTTTTGCGCTACAACCTCCTTACATCTAGTCGTACCCGCACGAATGCGGCTACTATTTACCCGTATCGTCTAATAGGTGAAAAACTTGATACAGATAAACCCAAGAAACGTAACATAGATGTAAACAGATGCAAAAAGCACCTAGTTCCCGGTTTAAAGTTGCGGTTTTTACACTCCCAAGACCACATTTTAAATAGTGATTCTAATAAGTAGCTCAACGGAAACAGTTTCACTACAAACCAAACCATGCCAAATACATTGTGTCTTTTTTTATCTGAAACCGTTATGTCCATGGCCGTTTTGCAATCTCTGTTGGCTAAGGGTATTCGTATAGATCAAGTAATATTAGCCAAACCCTCAGCTCAGCACTTTATGGATATCCCTGTACTGAACGCCGGTGAATACCATCGAGTTGAACTGGAATGCCGCCGACTGAATATACGGATCTCGACTATTCCCGACCCTGCAACTTTCAAGCTTGAAATATCCAAACTCGAACAGGGCAATTGCAACACTTTCTGGCGGCAGGCACCGGATTTTCTGGTAACCGCTTGCTTTCCTTATCTATTACCGCAGCGACTGATAAACATGGCACAAGTTGCCGCCCTCAATCTACACCCCTCACTTTTGCCCGGGTACCGAGGACCTCATCCGGTGTTTTGGCAACTGCGTCACGGCGCTAATACAGTTGGTATAAGCCTGCACTTCCTGGAACCGGAAGTGGACGCCGGCGCTCTACTGGCACAAAGTACCGTCGACCTGTCTTTCGATTGCTCTCATGACAATATTAGCGAGAAAATTGGTAAGCAAGGCGTCGAACTGCTGTCTGCCGTGTTGACTCGACCGCAGGATTTCACCCCAATTGCCCAAACTCATGGGATCTCGTATTACCCTGCACCCACGGCCGTGGATTTTGAATTGGATTTATCCTGGACCGCACAACACGCTTTCAACTTCATGAGCGGCACCACTCACTGGTCCCACCCCTACTCACTCAAGCTAAAAGACTCAGGTCGGACAAGCAACTTGCAGACATCTATACAACTTTCTCGAGCTCTGGACTGCAAGCCTCAGGAGCATTTGCAACAAACCATTGAGCGAGAGGGAAATATTCTGAAAATACAATTTAGCCAAGGAGTTTTAGTCGCACGCGAACATAAATCTGACAACAATTGATTCTGGACAGAATCCGAACGGAAAGTAATTACAAATAGTAACTGGCTAATGCAACACCGGTGCGACACAATGCTGAAAGTATTGACACAACAAACTTTTCACCTCGGCAGGATAGTTCAACTCATCCATTTGCGTTAAGTTCTGCTCAAAAAACCGAGGTGCGTCTTCCGGAACATTGGCAATCAACTCATTAAAGACGGGTTCCATTATCGCCAGGTCGTGGGTTCGCGCCGCAATTATACCGCGGTTAATATTGAGAACACGCCAGGCATGAGCATAACTGTTATCGCCTCCGCGAATTTCGTGAGCCACCGCATTGATCAGCTCACCCATGACATCGCTCAATTCAGACAAAATCAAGGGCTCATAGCAAGCGTTTGCCATGGATGCCAAGGTGTCCACCACAGTATCTAAATTGGTTAAGTATCCACCGCGTCGCGCAATCCACAGCGCCACAACTACCATGATCGTATGCAAATGCAACTTTTCTTCACTTAATTGCAGTTGCTCGGCCCATTCGCCCAGATTTTGCATTAGCTCCAGACCGTAGTTACCGATTTCCGACAACTCTGTCTTGTCCAGCGTACTTTGTTCCAAACCTTCATCAAAATTGATACGAAATCTTTCCGGGGAATGATTAATAAGAATCTTGCTGGTGTAGTCCACTTCGATCATTTGCATGATATCCACAAACTGCTCCAACGCCTCGGCGATCTGGTTAGGCCGAAGCTCTGCATCATGCATATTAAAACTGCCGGTGGAGGTTTCATATGCGGCTAATACGTTACCGCAGGCCCGGTTCAGCGCCTCCGTGATCTCGTTCACATTCGTCGAGTTCAAATATAGTGTCATATGTGACCCCACTTGAATTTACCGTATTTAACCAACTGTATTTAACCTACTGTATTTGACTCACCCGATTTAACAGCGGTAAGGCACATAGCAGCTAACGTTAATAAAGCAAGTATTGTTCCACTCCAGGTTAAAATTTACCCAGAGTCAAACATAGGTCCAAATCACGGGGAACAAACCAGGTATCCAAAATCCGCCGAACGGAACCGGTATAAATACGACGACTATTGACGCAGAGTCAACGTGTCGCCTTTTTGACTAAACTCATTTGTTTAAGAAAGGCCATACCTAACAAGATACTGCTTTCCTGAACATTGGGATTAATGCTGCCACGCACATCGTTGAGCACGATATTCCCTAAGGCAACGCTATCCAACCGCGTTAAATAAACTTGAGCCGGACCTTTGGCTGTCTGATATGTCATCACAGCGCCACGTTTCAAACCCAGTCGCGCCGCCACATTAGCTGGAATAGAGATATCAGAAGCACCGGTATCCAACATAAACTCCACTCCATGACCATTGATCTCCCCATTGGCGACGTAATGGCCGAAACGGTTCCGCTGTAATACCACCTCACGTACCCCCTGCTGAGTTACCCGGTTTGCCACGTTTTGATTGGGATTGCGTTCCGATTCACTCCAAAACCAAAAATAGGCACTAAAAAGGGATAACAACACCAACCACATAAGCATCATCATGCCCAAGCCAATTCGACTGGTATCGTTGGAATTGGTGGCGTTGTTATTGGGGTTTGAGGGTTCTGTACTCATAAAATGCGCGTACCCGGTTTTGGTCACTGCTGAAACAAAAGTTTGCCCTGCTTGGTCTGCTGATTATGACTGTGATAATCTCGCAACATTCCCAAGCTACTATGCAATCGCCGTCACAACCCTCAGTAACACTTGGTTTATTACGGGTTTACGGATTTGTTTGCAGCTTAACCATGCTGTCTTTATAATAAGGCTAATCCTACGTAAATTGTTAGAGGAATCCCAACATTCCTTACGTAATCAACCGAAAAAGGTTGATCGATTATCCTATAATTATTATCAAGTATTGCAAGAAAACCGCGAAAGGACATTAATGTTTAAGAGTTACCCTAAGGCCTTGATTTGCCACTGTGCGGCAATCATGACCGTGCTGCTGACCCCGGCACTCCATGCAGAAAGTATCAACAATGTTATCCATTGGGCCGGGTGCGGTATTACCAAAAAAGCTTTTATGGCCGAATTGGCAACCGCTTACGAAACCAGAACCAGTATAAAAGTGGTATTGGACGGCGGTGGCGCTACAAAAGGCATACGTGACACGGTCAGCTTACGCATTGACATGGGTGGAACCTGCCGCATGACATTGCCGGAAGAGAACAGTTCCGAGATGCACGCCACTCTACACCCGGTCGCCTGGGATGCTCTGGCCATTATTACCAATGAAACCAATCCGGTGAACAATCTCACTGAGGATCAAATTCGTAAAATTTATACCGGAAAGATCAAAAACTGGAAAGATGTTGGGGGACCCAATGCCCCGATACATTTGTATGTCCGGAAAGGAAGCATATCCGGCGTCGGTTACGCCATACGCCAGTATTTATTCCGCGATAGCTCAGTGCAATTTGACACCGAATACGTGGTCGCTTCATCCACTCCACTGGAAAAGGCGATTGAAAAGGACCGCTTTGCCATGGGTATTACCGGCGTCAGCAGCGCCCGCAAGCGGAACGTAAAAATTCTCAGCTTTGATGGCCGAGTGCCGAGCTATGAAAATGTACGCAGTGGCAAATACGGTTTATTCCGACCACTTTATTTAGTCACCGGCCCTTCACCTACTAAAAAAGTTCAGGACTTTATTGAGTTCGCCACCAATGAAGAAGGCCAGGAAATCATTCGCAACAACGGCACGGTACCCTATGCTGACGGCTTGGCCTTAATGCGCAAAATGCTCATTTACGGCTTTGGGGTTCGCTAGTAGCTCAGCCACATTGTCCGCCAGCCACATTGGCAATTGCGTTGCGCCCTCCTGGCGCAGTGGCCACTCGGCTAACGTTGACGCCGTTTTTCCACCGCTTCGGCAAACAATTCCAGCAGAGGCATCGTATCATCCCAGGACAGACAACCATCCGTGATACTCTGACCATACACCAGTGACCGGTCCGGAATCACATCCTGACGCCCACCCACCAGATGGCTTTCGATCATAGCACCCATAATGCGTTGATCACCGGCGCTGATTTGTGCCGCCACATCTTGCCCCACATCCACCTGACGTTGAAACTGCTTACGGCTGTTGGCATGACTCAAATCGATCATGATGCGTGCATCTAATCCGGCTTTTTGCAAACCCGCAGCTGCTACCGCCACACTTTTTGCGTCATAGTTCGGTTCACGTCCGCCGCGCAGAATTACATGACAATCATCGTTCCCGGAAGTGGCAAAAATGGCTGATTTACCTTCCATGGTCATGGACAGAAAATTGTGAGGCCGATTGGCCGCACGTACCGCATCAATGGCAATCGTTAAAGTACCATCCGTCCCGTTTTTAAAACCGATAGGACAGGACAAACCGGAAGCTAACTCGCGATGTAACTGGCTTTCTGTGGTTCGGGCACCAATAGCCCCCCAGCTCACCAGATCGGCTATATACTGCGGTGTAATTAAGTCTAAAAACTCAGTACCCGCCGGCATACCCAGACTATTGATATCATTGAGCAAACGCCGCGCAAGACTCAGCCCCTTGTTGATTTCAAAACTGTTATCCAGGTTTGGATCATTGATTAAGCCCTTCCAGCCCACGGTGGTGCGTGGTTTCTCAAAATAAACCCGCATGACCACCATGAGCTGCTGATCCAACTGATCTCTGAGCTGCTTCAGCTTTTGAGCATAATCCATGGCCGCATCCGGGTCATGGATGGAACAAGGCCCCACAATCACCAACAAGCGGTCATCCTGATTATGCAAGATACGGTGGATTTGCTGCCGCGCACCGGCCACGGTATCCACCACCTGCTCGCTCACCGGAAATTGCTGGTGCACCTGCGCAGGAGTAAGCACTTCTTTGATGTCTAGTATACGTAAATCTTCGTTTTTGCTTTTCATTGGCACAACTACTTCGTCAATAAATTCATCAATAATTTAACGTTCCAACGGGAGTCCCGTTACTCATAACCTAAATTCGGTGCAAGCCAGCGTTCCGTATCCTGCAAACTCATGGCTTTACGCGCACTGTAAGAGCGAACCTGATCCCGGTTGATTTTGCCCACCGCAAAATAGCTGGATTGTGGGTGGGAAAAATAAAATCCACTCACCGAGGCGGTGGGCATCATGGCATAAGATTCGGTAATAGATATACCAGTATTCTTCTCAACATCCAATAACTGCCACAATAGCGCTTTTTCGGTGTGGTCCGGGCAGGCCGGATACCCCGGTGCCGGCCGAATGCCATGGTATTCTTCATGAATTAATTGCTCATTGGAACAGGACTCCTGCGCTGCATAGCCCCAGACTTCCTTGCGCACTTTTTCGTGCAAGCACTCGGCAAAGGCTTCGGCAAGACGGTCCGCTAAGGCCTTGAGCATAATTTCGTTGTCAATTTCATGTTTTTGTTCAAAGATTTGCAGCTGTTTTTCAATACCCAAACCGGTAGTCAAGGCAAAAGCACCGAGGTAGTCCTTCAAACCCGTGTCGCGGGGCGCCACAAAATCACTGAGGCATCGATTGGGCTTACCGGCGGGTTTTTCCTGCTGCTGCCGTAAATGGTGCAAGCGCATCAATACTTCATTACGCTGATCATCGGTATATAACTCGACATCGTCATCGTCGACACTGGATGCCGGGAAAATCCCCACCACGGCCCGAGCTTGTAACCAGTTTTCACTAATAAGCTGATCCAACATGGCTTGAGCATCCGCAAAAAGTTTCCGAGCCTGCTCCCCTTTGATGGGGTCATTCAACAACTTGGGATAGCTGCCTTTCAATTCCCAAGTATGGAAAAACGGAGTCCAATCAATATAGGGTCGAAGTTGTTCCAGGGGCATTTCGATCACTTGCACACCGCTTTGGGCCGGCAGCGGTGGCTTGTAGGTGCCCCAGTCCAGCGCGACTTTGTTCTGCCGTGCCTGTTCCAGACTAAGCCAGCGGGTTTGAGCCCGTTTCCCCGCCTGGTTCTTTCGTACCGTTTCATATTCCTGGCGAGTCTTCGCCACAAAATCCTGACGCAAATCGTTACTCAATAGCTGTTGCGCCACACCGACCGCACGCGATGCGTCTTTGACCCACACGACGGGATGTTCATAATTAGGTTCAATTTTAACGGCTGTATGAGCCTTGGAGGTGGTGGCACCGCCAATTAACAAAGGGATACTGAATCCCAGGCGGGCCATTTCCTTAGCCATATGAGCCATTTCCTCCAAAGAAGGAGTAATCAGACCCGACAAGCCGATGATGTCCACATTGTGTTCCTTGGCTGCGTCCAGAATTTTCGCAGCAGGGACCATAACGCCCAAATCGATCACTTCAAAGTTATTACATTGCAACACCACACCCACAATGTTCTTGCCAATGTCGTGTACATCCCCTTTGACGGTTGCCAGCAGTATTTTGCCGGCGCTGGAGGAACCGGCGTCTTTTTCCGCTTCAATGTAAGGGATTAAATGCGCCACAGCTTTTTTCATGACCCGAGCACTTTTCACAACTTGGGGCAAAAACATTTTACCGTCACCAAACAGGTCGCCCACGGTGTTCATGCCATCCATTAAGGGGCCTTCGATCACATGAATGGGTCGCTCAGCCTGCAAGCGAGCCTCTTCTGTATCCTGCTCCACATATAGATCCACACCTTTGACCAAGGCATGGGCCAAGCGCTGGGCGACGGGTAGTTCGCGCCAGCTCAAATCTTCCTGGCGCGCTCTGGTACCACCCTCACCTTTAAATTGATCGGCAATTTCCAACAACCGGTCAGTCGCATCTTCGCGCCGGTTTAGCACCACATCCTCAACCCGCTGGCGCAACTCTTCCGGAATCTCCTCATACACCGTTAACTGACCGGCATTGACGATCCCCATATCCATACCGGCTTTGACGGCGTGATATAAAAATACGGAGTGAATCGCTTCCCGCACAGGCTCATTGCCCCGGAAAGAAAACGACACATTAGAAACACCGCCTGAGATTTTGCTGTGGGGCAATATCGTCTTGATGTCTTGGGTGGCTTCAATAAAGTCCATACCGTAGTTATTGTGTTCAGCAATACCGGTAGCCACCGCAAAAATATTGGGGTCAAAAATAATATCTGCAGGATCAAAGCCTACTTGTTCAGTGAGAATCCGGTATGCGCGCCGACAAATTTCCACTTTGCGCTCACGAGTATCGGCCTGCCCTTGCTCGTCAAACGCCATGACAATTACTGCCGCACCATAACGCTTCACCAGCGTAGCCTGTTCAATAAATGCCGGTTCACCCTCTTTCAAGCTAATGGAGTTCACCACCCCTTTACCCTGAATACATTTCAAACCGGCCTCTATAATCGGCCACTTGGAGGAATCGATCATAATGGGCACACGGGCAATATCCGGCTCCGCCGCGAGCAAATTCAGAAATGTTACCATAGCCTGCTCACCATCCAACATGGCTTCATCCATATTGACGTCAATGATCTGGGCACCGTTCTCCACTTGCTGCCGGGCCACATCCAGTGCGGTGGCGTAGTCATCTTCCAGAATCAAACGTTTGAAGCGGGCCGAACCGGTCACGTTGGTGCGCTCACCCACATTTACAAACAAGCTGGTCTCGTCAATATTCAAAGGTTCCAGCCCACTGAGACGGCATTGGGGCTTATGCTGCGGAACCTGGCGCGGTGTGTGCGGGCGCACTGCTGCGGCGATAGCCTTAATGTGGGCCGGCGTGGTTCCGCAGCACCCGCCAACGATATTCAAAAACCCCTGTTGTGCCCATTCACCGATATGCTCCGCCATGGACTCCGGCGTTTCGTCGTAACCGCCAAAGGCATTGGGCAAGCCTGCATTGGGATGTGCGCTCACCGGCACATCTGCCACTGCTGCCAATTCTTCCACGTATTGACGTAATTCGGTGGGCCCCAGGGCACAATTCAAACCCACACTCACTGGCGCCGCGTGACGGACGGAATTCCAGAATGCCTCCACCACCTGCCCGGACAGGGTGCGTCCGCTTACGTCAGGAATGGTACCTGAGATCATCACCGGCAGCCGTGTTTGTGTCTGCTCAAAATATCGCTCAATGGCAAAAATCGCGGCTTTGGCATTGAGTGTGTCGAAAATGGTCTCCACCAGGAGAACATCCACCTTCCCTTTGACTAAAGCCGCCGTCGCTTCGGCATAGTCCTCTACCAAGCGATCAAAGGTGACATTACGCGCACCGGGATCATTCACGTCTGGGGAGATGGACGCAGAGCGTGGGGTGGGACCGAGAACACCGGCCACAAATCGGGGAATGCCGGTTTGCCGCGCCACTTCATCAGCGGCTTCGCGCGCCAATTGGGCTGACGCTAAGTTTAACTCCACCACCAAATCTTCCATGCCATAATCCGCCATGGAAACGCGGGTACAACCAAAGGTATTGGTTTCAATAATATCCGCACCCGCCTCTAAATACTGGGTGTGGATTTGTTTGATAATTTTCGGTTGCGTCAGGGTCAATAGGTCATTATTGCCTTTTAGCTCTCTGGGATAGTCCTTAAATCGCTCACCCCGGTACTCAGCCTCGCCCAACTCGTGTTTCTGTATCATAGTGCCCATAGCACCATCGAGAATGAGTATGCGTTCTTTTATGAGTTGCTCAATGCTGGCCATTACCGATTCCAATTCCTATTGACAGAAAGAAAAGCCCGCTATTCTACCACGGAACCACAGACCTGCCGCTTAAAAGGGTAAAAAATCTTAAGTTTTGACCGAAATGGCGGGAACGGAAGCCGACTTGGAACCCTGACCAACCCCAGGGTCTGAACCCCTGCCCCCCTAACACTGAGCCCAAGGTAAGTTATGGAAACGCCAGCCACCGACGGAACTGCGGTGATGATTATCGTCCAGCTCACCCTCAAAACCTTCCTCCACATTGAAGATTTCGGTAAACCCCGCAGCCAGCAAGGCCTCTCCAGCTTCCAGTGAGCGTTTGCCACTACGGCAAATAAGAATGACCGGAGCGCTCTTACCACCTTCCTTATGGCTCAGACCGCCCAACATCACTTGACGTACCTGTTTGACAAAATTGGGGTTAATGTCCCAATCGGGCTCATCAATCCAGGGCACATGAACCGCGCCCACAGGGTGCCCCACGAATAAAAATTCCATTTCCGAGCGCACATCGATCAAAACGGTACGAGGATCCGTTTGAGTCATTTCATACGCTTGTTTGGGACTTAAGTTTTTCACACTCACGATGACGTTCCTTAATGTTAACTTTCACAGACCCCGGCACCCCCACAACGACCTACCGGATGGACCCTGTATTTATCCAGTTTGAATAGAAATTCCCTGGGTTCCAGGTTAAACTATAAACCACACGGCGTGGTTTGAACACAATAAAACGGCGCAGACTAAACCTTTCAATACAAACCATGCGCACAATTCTGTCCAAGTTTCTTCTGATGTTTTTTTCTTACATGCCCCTGCCTCTGGCGCACGGCTGCGGTTGGGTTTTTGGGCAAATATTGTGGTGGTCCAACAATCGCCTGAAAAGAATCACAGCAACCAATATTACCTGGTGCTATCCCCACTTATCACAGCAACAAAAAAAACGACTCTGCCGCACTTCCCTCATCGAATTGGCAAAAACCGCCACGGAAGCCGGTATTTTATGGCGCCCGGACGGATCAGGCATCAAACGGATCAAGCGCATCAGCGGTGAAGATAAGCTACGTGAAGCCATGAGTTTAAATCGAGGCGTGATTATTGTTCCCCCACATTTCGGTGCCTGGGAATTAATAGGTTTATATATATCGTCTATTGGACCCATGACAGCGCTATATAAGCCGCCCAAATTAGACGGCCTGGAACAAACTACGGTACAAGGAAGACAAGTGTTCGGAGCTAAAACCGTACCGACAGACGTCAATGGAGTACGGCAATTGTATCAAGCATTAAAAAATCAGGAGTTTATTGCCATATTGCCGGATCAGGATCCCGGTGACGGAGGGGTGTTTGCGCCGTTTTTTGGCATTCAGACCAACACCATGGTGTTGTTGCCCCGACTCGCCGCCAAATTTCACTCCCCAAGCTTTTTCGCAGCGGCGCAACGCTTACCCTGGGGCCGAGGTTACCATTTACATTTTATCCCCTGTTCTGATGGCATCTACAGCAAAGACCTGCAACAAGCCGCGACACAGATCAACCGGGGAGTGGAACAAGTGATCGCCTTAAGTCCGCCTCAGTACCAATGGTCTTATAAGCGCTTTAAAACCCGCCCTAAAGGTGAGGCTCGACCTTACTAAGGAACTTCTTTTTTTCCTGAAACACTACTGCACCAGAGCCACCCCCTGACTCTTGCTTTGCAAGAATTCCCGGGCTTCCTTGTGGCCTTGGGCAGCGGCAGTCTGCATCCAGTATTGCGATTCCTCCTTGGAATCCTGACGCAGCGCCAGCAGTCGACCCAAATTATATTGCGCCGTTACCAGACCCTGTTGGGCGGCGCGCTCATACCAGGCGACGGCTTTGTAGGGATTGGCAATCACACCAAATCCGGTTTCGTACATATACGCCAGATTGTTTTGTGCAGCGGCATGTCCTTTCTGGGCATGGACATCCAACTCTGAGGCGGCAACACTGAATAACTGTTGTGCATCCGTGTCACTGTGCTGCACACGGCCATGCTGCACTAATAAGGCTTGGTAAAAAATGGCATTTACGTACCCTTGAGCTGCCGCCACGGTAAACCACTCAAAGGCTTTGTTATACTCGCTCAGATTTCGATAATGCTGTCCTAATTGAAATTGCGCCGATGCCATTCCGGCATTCGCGGCCTGCCTCAGCCAATGTAAGGATTTTTTTGTATCCACTGCGCCTCCTTTGCCCTGTGCATATAACTCGGCCAAAAGATGAGTAGCACCTACATCCCCTTTCAGGGCTGCTTTTTCCAGGTGGGACCGTGCTTGGGAAAAATCGCCACGAGTGTATGCGACCAAACCTTCATCATAGTAATCAGCAACCGAAGCGCAGGAAAAAAGCGATGAAAAAACAATGACATTGACCCAATGACTTTTTTGACGCACACAAGCCTCCCAAACATGCTGACACGCAGAAACCGGTATTATTTGCCGGTATCATTAGTGTCGACGGTATGCGGGGGGATCTTGATATGGGAAATGACTGATGTGAATTATGTCACAGAATAAGTTGGTATTTATTCAGTTTAAAAAAGACCGATAAAATCATAATATGGATTGTAGAAAAGTACATCACTAAATTATATTATTGCTTATATGGGTCTATAATACTAATATACCGTTTAATCACCGATTAATATAAAAAAGCCATGAAACTACAACAACTTCGATACATATGTGAAGTAGCCCGCCGCGGCCTCAACGTCTCCAGCGCCGCCGAACGGTTACATACGGCCCAATCCGGAATCAGCACCCAAATCAGACTCCTGGAAGAAGAGCTCAACGTCCAGATTTTTGAACGCCATGGAAAACGACTGGTAGATACCACTCCAGTAGGGCGCGCCATTATTGAGATGTCCGAACGCATTCTCACGGAAACGGAAAACATTCATCAAATCAGCGAACAGCTGAATGATCAAAACAAAGGCACCCTGTCCATTGCAACCATTCAGGCATATGCACATCACAGCCTGCCGCCCATTATCAGTCGATTTTCCAGTGAGTTCCCCGGCATTCAAATGCGAATCCACCAAGGTGATCCGGAACAGCTGACCGATATGGTCATGTCTCGCAATGCCGATATTGCCATCACCACAGCACCGGAAAACGTGCCGGACGAACTGGTGATGCTCCCCTACAAACAATGGAATCTGGCGGTTATCACCCTGGCGGATCACCCCTTGCAGAAAATCCAACCACTGACCCTGGAAGCCATAGCCGCTTACCCTTTGGTAACTTACGATTACACTTTTATGAGCCGATCCTCCATTAACTCGGCGTTCGACAAAAAAGGCCTAATGACCAATATCGCCCTTACGGCCATGAGCTCGGAAATCATCAAAACCTATGTAGGCTTGGGATTGGGTGTGGGCCTGGTGGCGGAAACTTCCATTGACAAGGAAGATGACAATCTCAAAGTCATTGATGCCAGACATTTGTTCGAGCCGGGGTCCACCTATATTTGCCTGCACCGCGGCCGGCATATGCGAGATTACGTATACACCCTCATCTCGGAATTGGCACCGGAATTAACTCGAGAAGTGGTGGAGCAAGCTATGTATAGAGAATCCACTTCTTCTTAAAGTACTGGATTCATTCCTTATCCCGCTAAAGTTGCGCTTGCCCGCCACATAATTCCGGCATTCTCGCGCCTAACTCCGGCTTTCTTGCGCGTAATTTGGTTTTCTTGCCACTAATAACGCTTCGTTGCGATAACCACAGCTTGTATTCCCTATACTGCCCTGGTCGTGATAGACCAGGACATGCAGGGCGCAAAACAGCGCAGCTCGTTGGGCTGCAACAAAAAATGGGAATTGGAAGGACCTACGCTGGGATCCTTGTCCTGCACAAAGGTCTGATAAAAAAGTAGCCCCCCGGGCTTTAAGGCGGCCATGACAGCCTCACTAAGAGAGCGTTCCAGAAAACGACTAACGACTATTACATCAAAACTTCCGGGCTCCGGAGGCTGCTGTAACACATCTCTCACTTGAGCATGCAGCGTCAGTTTTTGTGTTTGAGCCTCCTGTTCCAGCTTGACAATAGCCGCCTCCGAAATATCCCAGGCATGAGTTTCAAAACCTTGATGCGCCAGATACAATGCATTGCCGCCCAAACCACAAGCCAGATCCAAGACGACACACGACGACTCCTGCCGGGGTAGCAAATAACGGTAATCGTGTAAAACTGCACAAGCTTTGCCGGGCACTTGTGCCGCCTCATAACGACGGTTCCATTTCTCTTTAGTATTGGCGGCGTCTGTGTTCTGTTTCACAAGCTGTTAACGCCGCCAGAATGCCGGACTGATAATGACTAACAAAGTAAATATTTCCAGGCGTCCCAATAACATGGCAAAACACAACACCCACTTCGCCGCATCATTAATACCGGCATAGTTAGCCCCTACATCGCCCAAACCCGGCCCCAGATTATTCATGCATGCAGCCACGGCTGAGAAAGAAGTGACCTGATTATGCCCGGTTGCCAACATCAGCAACATCAAAATCACAAAAGAAGCCACATACAAAGAAAAAAAGCCCCAGACCGCGTTAATAACCCGCTCTGACAGGGCCTTGCCGCCCACCTTGACGGGAATCAACGCATTGGGATGAATCAAGCGGGTAATTTCCCGCACACCTTGTTTATACAGCAACAACACCCGGATAACTTTCATTCCACCACCGGTGGACCCGGCACACCCCCCCACAAAACTGGTAAACAACAACAGCACCGGTAAAAACCCGGGCCAATAGTAATATTCCGCTGTACTAAATCCACTGGTCGTGCCGATGGACACGGCCTGAAACACTCCATGGTGAATAGCGCCGTAAAGGGTGTCGTAAGTGTTGGTGATATACAAATAGGCGGAAGTTACGATAGCCACCAGAATTAAAATGAACAAATAGGCTTTAACTTCCGGATCCAACAAATAGGGCTTGACACTGAGTGAGCGCCATGCAACAAAATGTAACGCGAAATTCATTCCCGCCAGCAACATAAACACCACAGCAATGGATTCGATGAGCGGACTATTGAAATAGCCTATGCTGGCATCGTGAGTGGAAAAACCACCAATAGCCACCGTGGAAAAACTGTGGGCAACAGCATCGAACACATCCATACCGCCGAGCCAATAAGCAAGTGCGCAAGCTACCGTCAAACCCAAATAGATGTACCACAAAGCCTTGGCGGTCTCCGTAATGCGAGGAGTCAACTTGCTGTCTTTCATGGGTCCGGGGGTCTCGGCACGATACAACTGCATGCCCCCTACACCCAACATGGGTAAAATAGCCACGGCCAATACGATAATACCCATGCCGCCCAACCACTGCAGTTGTTGTCGATAAAACAAAATGGAATGAGGCAACTCATCCAATCCAGTGATCACGGTAGCACCGGTGGTGGTTAAAGCAGATAAGGACTCGAATACGGCATCGGTAAAAGAAATCACAGGCGATTCAGACAACAGCAGCGGAATAGAACCGGCAATACCCCACACAACCCAAAACACCACCACGATAATAAATCCGTCACGCAGACGTAAATCCTTCCGATAGGAACGTACCGGCAACCAGAAAATCACACCCGTGATCAAAATAAACAAAAATGCAGTCACGAAAGGAATAACTGCCCCGTCGCCGTATAACACACCAACCAACGCCGGTGGCAGCATGGTCAGGCTAAACAGCATTAACAGCAGCCCCATGATTCTTTGTATGGCAGGAAGTCTCATATTTACCAGCAGTAGCCTTTGCGGATATTATTGTCGTTGAACCGGTTACGATCACAACGATGACCGTGATCGCGCTTGTGTTTGTGCATATTGTCGGTTCGGTTCACTGCTCACCTGCCAAGTTACAAGAAAGTTATTCCCACCTGGAACAGACGCTCCACTTCCGGGATACGCTTTTTGTCCACCAAAAACAAAATCACGTGATCGTCAGACTCTATGCAGGTATCGTGATGAGCAATGATAACCTCCTTATCGCGCACAATAGCGCCGATGGTGGTGCCTGGCGGTAATTTGATTTCGTCAATTGTCCGCCCCACCACCTTGGAAGAATCTCGATCGCCGTGCGCCACGGCCTCTATGGCTTCAGCGGCCCCGCGTCGCAAGGAGTGTACAGCAGAGACATCGCCCCGACGCACATGTGCCAACAAAGATCCAATCGTCGCTTGCTGAGGTGAAATGGCTATGTCAATAATCCCACTTTGCACCAGATCCACATACGCAGCCCGGTTGATCAGGGCCATTACTTTGCGAGCCCCCAACCGCTTGGCCAGCATGGAAGACAGAATGTTAGCTTCGTCATCGTTGGTAACAGCACAAAACACATCCGTATGTTCGATATTTTCATCCAGCATGAGTTCTTCGTCCGCAGCATCACCAAACAGCACAATGGTCTTTTCCAACTGCTCTGAAATTTCTTTGGAACGTTCGGGATTGTGGTCGATGAGTTTAACCTGATATTGCTGTTCCAAAGCGCGAGCCAGTCGAATGCCGATATTACCACCACCGGCAATAATCACCCGTTTCACCGGCCGGTCCAGACGCCGCAGTTCTTTCATCACCACCCGAATGTGACGTTTGGCAGCAATAAAAAACACCTCATCATCCGCCTCGATAACCGTGTTGCCTTCAGGAATAATGGGGGTTCCGCGCCGGAAGATAGCAGCTACCCGAGTATCAATACCCGGCATGTGTTCGCGCAGGGTTTTCAACTCATGCCCCACCAAAGGCCCCCCATAATAGGCCCGCACCGCTACCAGCTGGACTTTACCGTCCGCAAAATCCAGCACCTGCAAAGCACCCGGATACTCAATCAGGCGTTGCACATATTCAGTAACCAGCTGTTCCGGGCTGATAAGCACATCAATGGGTAAAGCATCCTGGGTGAACAATTGTGGGTGTGCCAGATATTCCACACTGCGAACCCTGGCTATTTTTGTCGGCGTATGAAATAAGGTATAGGCGACCTGACAGGCCACCATATTGGTTTCGTCGCGGTCCGTCACCGCCAGGATCATATCTGCATCTTCTGCTCCCGCACGCCCCAGCACTTCCGGGTGTGCACCCTGGCCAATCACAGTTTGAATATCCAGGCGATCTTGCAGTTCCTGTAGTTTTTTTGCATCCATGTCTACAACGGTAATGTCGTTTTCCTCCTTTGCCAGTACTTCAGCCACCGAGGAACCTACCTGACCTGCGCCTAAAATGATGATTTTCATTATTCTTGTCTCTGTTTTCGCTCAGGAACTATTATTGCGGCCCCGCCCTTCGGCCAAGTCCTCAACTGTCCTTAAGCGATTGGGAAATATGTTTAGTATCTATACCCAGTGAGCGCAACTTTCGATACAAATGCGTACGCTCCATACCGGCGAGCTTCGCCACCTTTCCCACGCTTCCATCCGTTTGATTAAGATGGTACTGCAAATAGGCTTTTTCAAACTGCTCCCGCGCCTGGCGTAATGGTAACTCATATTCCGGCAACACCAAAGAAACCCCGGACACCGATTCGGTGTCCAACGCAGACTCCACTTCGGTCAGCTCAACATTATCGTCTCCTCCCTGGATCAAGAGACGATGCACCAAATTTTCCAACTCCAGCACATTGCCGGGCCAACCGTGATTACGCAACCGATTCTGTGCCGCCATGGAAAAATTCCGATAACGCAACCGCTCCTGGTCAGAAAAAAGGCGCACGTAATATTGGATCAACTCTGTCACATCCTCGCTGTGTTCACGCAAAGGACGTACGACTATGGGATACTCCTGTAGTACATGATACAAATCTTCACGGAAACGACCCGCCCTGACTTCCTGGGAAAGATCATAGCGGCTCGCTGCAATGACTCGCGTTTGCACTTTTACCGGCGCCTCACCGTCACAACGGAAAATCTTTCCCGAGGTTATAACGGCATACAACGCTGCCTGTCCTTCTGCGGGCAATTCCGCGATGTCATCCACATAAAGCGAGCCTTGATCAGCCTGCTCCACCGCACCCACACGGACCCCACCAGCCCGCTCCTGCCCCAACAACCACACCATCCCATGACGACCCCGGCTGGCAGATAGACTGGCCGTATGCACTTCGATGAACGGCCCCTGGCTATAAGCACTGTGTGTATGAATATACTTGGCACAATGGGCTTTACCTACCCCCGGCTCTCCCAGTATCAGCACATTCACTGCGTGCCCGGCACAGGCATCCAAGCGCTGCCGCAATTGTAGCGCTACGGAACTTTTTCCCACCAATTCCACCGGCTCTATTACCGTATGATGGTACGCCATGGGGACCTCCGCCTTCGCGCCGGATGCCAGAGCGTTTTCAACCGTCAGTAACAGTTTGGATAATGACAACGGTTTTTCAATAAAATCAAAAGCCCCCAGTCGTGTCGCCTCTACCGCCGCCTCCACGGTTCCGTGGCCCGACATCATAATCACCGGGCAACGGATATTGTTTTCTTCAATGAATTCCCGCAATAGAGAAATCCCATCGACATCGGGCATCCAAATATCAAGGAACATGAGATTGGGCATGCGATCCACAACGGCCTTACGGGCACTTTCTCCGTCTTTGGCCACAGCCACAGCATAGCCTTCGTCTTCAAGAATCTCCCGTACCAGCCTTCGTATATCGGGCTCGTCATCAACAACTAAGATCAATGGTTTCACAGGCTCTCACTTAATTCTTAAATAAACTCGAAACGGATGCTTGTAACGCTTATAAATAATAATCACAGCCCAGAAGATTTATACAGCATCAGCTCACAATCTGCTCGGGACTGTTCTGCAGCCGCTCATCGACGGGCATACGTACTATTATAGATGCACCGCCCTCTACATTGTTTTCGGCAAAAACGTTCCAATTATGCTCCTCGACAATCCGCTTAACGACTGCCAAGCCCAAGCCTCCGCCCTTGTACTTGGTGGTGGTATAGGGTTCAAACAGCTGCCCTAACATGTCCTCCGGTATACCCGGCCCGTTGTCGTGAACCTGCAACTCCAAATACCCGGCTTGCTCGTGCGCCAATATTCTCTTTAAAGAAATCTCCACCGCCGGTTCTTCGCACTGCAGCGTGGACTCAATGGAATTTTTAATAAGATTATGTAATAGCTGTCTCACTCTGCCCGGATCCGCATCAATCAAGGGTAAGTCCGGGTCAAAAACCGTGTCAATACGAATCGCACTGTCTTCTCCACGGTACAAATCCAAAACTTCTGCCACAATGGTTTCAAACTGTATGGCTTGGGTTTCCAACCCCGGTGTACGGGCATAATCGGAAAAAGCCTTGACCATGGCTTTCATGGACTCCACCTGCTCCACGATGGTGTGGGTGGAACGATCCAACAACTCTCTATCTTCCGGGGGCATTTTATCCAGGTATTTACGCCGCAGCCGCTCTGCCGACAGTTGGATGGGTGTCAACGGGTTCTTAATTTCATGCGCCAAGCGCCGAGCCACGTCACCCCAGGCCGCGTCCCGCTGGGCTTTTACCAAATTTGTGACATCATCAAAAACCACCACATAACCCGGTTTCAAACCTTGAACACTGGGTAGAGGCGCGCCCTGGCACATCAAAGTTTTATTGCCGCCTTTGCGCACGAATAGCACTTCTTCCCGCCACTCTTTGTCCTCCTGGGACAATTTACTTGTCAACACTTGGACAAACTCATCCAAGTTCGGCGCCAATTCAATAACCGCCTGTAAATGTTTCCCTAATGCATGTTCCATGTCCACTTCCAATATTTGGCTGGCAGACGTATTGACCACGCGTAAATTAAACTGGTGATCCATGGTTATGACGCCGGAAGACAGGCGGCCCAGCACAGCCCTAAGATAAGCCCGCTCCCTGTCCACTTCGAGACGGCTCTGTTCCGCCTCATCTCTGGCGATGGCAAGCTTGTGGGTCATCTCAGAAAACGAACTCACCAATTCACCCAACTCATCGTTATTACCCGGAGGTAGCTTTTTATCGTAAATACCCGCCGCTACTGCTCGAGTACCGATTGCAAGAATGCGTATGGGCGCCATGAGTCGTTGTGCTGAAAACAGGGCTGCCCAAACTGCTGTCAGGGTGCTCACCAGCAACACCAGGGACAAGGTAAGTATAAAACTGTTTTTTAAGGGTTCGCGTAAAAACATTTGCTTTTTGTATTGCGCAAACGTGACTTCCATACCATCCGTCAGTTCACCAATCCGTTCAGCGATAGGAAACAACACATACAACACTCGGTCTTCCGAATCCGGGGCCGCAATACTCACCGCAACACGCACATGTAAACCCATGTCCCCCACCGGCGCCACATCGGCAAAACTCTTGGAATCCCGAACCTGAACCATGACGGAATCATCGGGCCGGTTCGGAATTATAGCGGTGGTATCCTCACTGCTTGAAGCAATGATTTCTCCGCTATTCTTTAACAAAGTAAGCTCATTAGCACCGTTATTCACGCGCAGGTCATTCAGTATAATCAGCACCTCATCATTGGGCACCCCTAATAGCGATTGCCCCATACCTCTGGCTCGCTTCAATTGCTCCCGCATATACAAATCCAAAGCGGCGCGACTCAGTTTCAAGGAATCGTCCATGGCCTGATCCATACGCACATCGAACCAGCTATCTATTCCTTTTTGTAAAAAGCCTAAGGAAAAATAGTACACAAAAGTAACCGGAACCACAGACAGAAAAATGAATATAACCACCAGCCTCATGGTCAGGCGCGAACCGGCGGCATTACGGCGGTATTGCCGCGCCAAACGAATCAAATTTACGCCGATTAAACCCACCAGGATGATCAACCCCAAACCATTGATCACCACCAACACCAGATGCATACGACCAAACTGGGAAGAGTTCTCGGTTGCAGCACTAAGCAAGCTCATGGACATAATCATGAACCCGGCCATCACCACAACCGGAACCACGCTATCCGATAGTCGCTTCAGCCACAAAGTCAGGGATGTCATTGCCATTATTGCTTAATTCATAGGAATAGAATGCCAGGCGCTACCCAACCACCATTTGCGCGAGGTATAGGCACTCAATTTCAAGGGTACTGGCAGGGAATCAAATTCAATGCTGACCTTTAGTTCCACTTCATGGGACCTGGATGCATCCAACAATTGATGGTCAATTAAGGGCAGGTTTTTTATGTCGCGCAGACCGTACAATGCCGAATGTAGCGTGCGTGCTGTGTATTGGGCACCACTATTGATGTTCTTGACTACGTATTGTTCGACCAAAGCCTGATAGTGTAAGCGAAAGCGTTGTTTCAGGCTGGCCACTTCTTTATTCATCCAAAAACGCCGGTATTTGTATACCCGGATATCCAGCAAGACCACCATGGGAACCCCGCTTTCGATAGCTTCGAGAACGGGTTCCGAAAACTCATACTCCAGGGAAAGTTGTAACATATGAACTTTGTCCACCAGGCGCGTCTCTGCTTCCTTGATGAAAAAACCCGGCTCGGCTCTCAGCGCATTTGAAAAAAACATCACGGTTAATAGCAACAACAGCAGGAACAGCCAATTCAACCTCAGGTGTGGCCTCGGCTTTGCTGTTGTCATTATTATGGTCACTGTTTCACCACGCAGCCATAGAAAAATCCGTCCATATTATCCTCACCTGCGAGGATTTGTCGGCCCGCCACCTGCGCCCGCCCCCAGGGCCCAACCAGGGGTTGATGCAGTGCACCCTCGGTTCGTTGCAGAAATGCCTGTAACTGCACACTGTTTTCCCGTGGCCAAACCGAACACGTCACATATAAAAGCATACCGCCTGGACGCAATAAGGGCCAGAGCGCATCCAGAATTTTTGCCTGCAAAACACTGACCTGCTCAATATCTTGTCTTTTTTTCAACACTTTGGCATCGGGATGGCGACGCAGTACACCACTGGCTGTACAAGGCGCATCCACCAAAATCCGATCAAACTGCACGCCATCCCACCAAGTTTGAGGTGTTGCAGCGTCCCCTTGCTGCAACACCGCAGACAAACCCAGTCGCTGCAAATTCTCTGCGACTCGCTGTAAGCGTTCGCCATCCTGATCCAAAGCCACCACCTCTAACTCAGAGTGGGACTCCAGAATATGAGCCGTTTTCCCCCCCGGTGCAGCGCAAGCATCCAAAACTCGTTGACCCGGCGCCAATTGCAAGCATGGAGCAGCCAACTGTGCCGCCTGATCCTGCACACTGACCAGCCCCTGGGTAAATCCCGGCAGTTGTTCCACCCCACAAGGGTGCCGTAAAGTCAAACCTACCGAGCTGTGATCGCAGGCGACAGCCGCCAAACCCTGCTCCTGTAATAACTGTAGATAGAGTGAAACATCCGTACGCTGTTGATTGACCCGCAAGGTCATGGGTGGACGTTGATTGTTGGCCTGAAGCACCAACTCCCAGTCGCGGGGCCACTGTTGCTTCAGTTCGTCTATAACCCACTGGGGGTGGGAATAACGGGCTGATTCCGTGTCGGGAGCGGATGAGCCCTTGGCTTTGCCTTGAGCCACTTCAGTCTGCCGTAACGCTTCAAGTCGCAAGAAACTGCGTAATACACCATTAACCAAACCTCTGGCCCAGTCTTTACGCAAGGCCTGGGTTACTTTCACGGTTTCCGTCACAGCCGCATGTTGAGGAATGCGCATATATAACAACTGATACAAACCCAACAAGAGCAAGTAATGCACATCCTGATCTTTGGCTTTTAAAGGCTTACTCAGCAATAGAGCCAGGCGTGGGTTTAGCGTGTGATACCAGCGCAGCACGCCGTATACGAATTCCTGCAATAAAGCCTGATCGTCTTGAGAAACTCGAGATAACCACAATGGCAATACCCGCGATAGAGAAGCCCCTGAAATCACCTCTGTAAGTACATGCACCGCAGCGGTCCGGGCATTTAAGCGATTCCCGGAGGGCCTAGCGGCCAAGGACAACACCATTGAGCGAATGAGAATTGATAAAATCGGCCGAGTTTAAGGCTTTACCGCCGGGCAATTGGACTGTCAGCAAACGTAAAACCCCGGCACCGGTTAACACGTCAATCCCTTCGCGAGATTTCGATAACACTTGTCCTGCCACCTGATTTACAACCCCCGCGCTTACCTCGGATAAAACCCGGGCACTCCAAACCCGCAGAACTTTGTCGTTACAGGAAGTACTGGCCACCGGCCAGGGATTAAACGCCTGAATCTGCCGCTGTAATTCTGCTGCGCTCTTACTCCAATCCAGAACGGCTTCGGCTTTACTCAACTTGGCGGCATAACAAGCCCGGCTGTCATCCTGCCCTTCCCCGGTAATGCCACCTTCCTGAGAGATTCGATCCAACACTTCCAACAAAGCCTGTGCCCCCAACCGGGCCAATCGGTCATGCAAAGTCTGGGCGGTATCTTCGGCCGATATTGGTGTGGTTTTAATCTTCAACATATCTCCCGTGTCCAATCCTTCGTCCATTTGCATGATGGTAACACCGGTCTGCTCGTCCCCGGATTGGATAGCCCTTTGGATGGGCGCCGCACCGCGCCAGCGCGGCAATATGGACGCATGTACATTGAGACAACCCAAGCGCGGCGTTTGTAATACCGCAGCCGGCAGAATCAAGCCATAAGCGACCACCACCATAATGTCCGCTTGATGTTGCTCCAACACCTGTTGCACCTCTGTATCTTTTAAGGTCTGCGGCTGAAACACCGGAAGGTTGTGATTTAAGGCTAGGGACTTAACCGGGCTGGGGGTAAGTTTGCGACCCCGCCCGGCGGGACGATCCGGCTGTGTATAGACACAGTGAACACGGTGCATCGAATTCAACAATGTCGCCAGTATTTCTGCGGCGAACTCCGGTGTGCCGGCAAATATAAGCTTCAATGACATTCCAATACACGCCTACATGGTTTTCTGGCGCAATTTATCCAATTTCTTACGGATGCGCTGACGTTTCAATTCTGACAGGTAATCAACAAACAATTTCCCCTCTAAATGATCCATTTCATGCTGGATACAAACGGCCAACAATCCGTCGGCCTCCATTTGAAACGCCTTACCATCCTGGTCCAACGCGGATACCGTAATGGTTTCAGCACGTTTAACACTCTCATAAATACCGGGTACGGACAAACAGCCTTCCTCACTTTTTTCCTCCCCACTGGAGGCAATAATTTCCGGGTTGATCAGACAAACCGGATCCTTCTTATCTTCCGATATGTCAATGGTAATCACCCTTTTGTGCACATCCACCTGGGTAGCAGCCAAACCGATACCCGGGGCCTGATACATGGTCTCAAACATATCTTTTACCAGGGTACGAATGGAGTCATCCACAAGATCCACCGCTGCAGCCTTTGTGCGCAAACGTGGATCCGGGTAATGCAGTACTGTCAAAATGGCCATTGCAACTTCCAAGCTAATTGGTTGATTAATATACTATTAACAGCTCAACCTGTAGATTATAGTGAATATTTGAATGGGATTGTGATTGCAAATCCGCGTGAAAACTATTGAAATACATAGTAAATCAATAACGGATTATACAAAAATTTAAAGCACATTATAATTGCTACCGCTATCAGAATAGGAACTCATGCACACTCTACAACCCTGCACCCGCCTTATGCTTGCAATATCAGGGCTTAACTGTTTATCCTAGTTTGCCGGCCGAATAGTTGGCGGCTGGTGTCCGTGACAGGATTCGACTAAACTGCAAACTTCGTAAGGGACAAAGATTCGAAACATGGTCAATAATAAATCAGTCAGCTTTTTGGTTCTGGGCCTGATAACAGTCCTGAGCATTGTCATTTCCAGCCAGGTCTTCGCCGATAAAATCGCGCTGCGCCCGGATCACCCGGAACGTTATGTGGTTCAGGAAGGTGATACCCTGTGGGATATTTCCGCACGTTTTCTTGAAACCCCTTGGCGTTGGCCCGAGGTTTGGGAATATAACCCTGACATCAAAAATCCCCATCTGATTTATCCCGGCGACGTGGTTTCCCTCGTATATGACGCCGAAGGTAATGTTAGAATTCAAATCGACCCCAATATTCCAACACGCAAAATATCTCCCAAAGTGCACAAGGTGGAGCGTACCGACCGCCCTATCAATACCGTGCCCATGAATTCCATCCAGCAGTTCTTAAGCGAGCCACGTGTGGTTACTGAGGATGAACTGGATTCGGCCGCCTACATCGTCTCCGGTGCTGAACGGCGGATTATCGCCGGGAAAAACGATATCATCTATGTTCGCGGCATCATCACCGGCGGCGATAGAGAATACAATATTTTACGAATGGGCGAACCCTATGTGGACCCGGACAGTGATGATGTTCTGGGCTATGAGGCATTACATGTAGCTGATGCCACGGTTAAGGAATTTGGCGACCCTTCTACATTGCTTATCACCGGCTCCAATCGCGAGGCCTTACTGGGCGACCGCTTGCTGCCCAAGCGCGCCAACCCCTTGGATACCACTTATATTCCCCACGCACCCGACGCGGAGGTGGATGGCAAAATCATCGCAGTCGTCGATGGGGTATCGGTCATTGGTCAATATCAAACCGTGGTGATTAATCGTGGCGAACAAGACGGTATAGAAACGGGCCATGTGTTGGCCGTGTACCAGAAAGGCGCCATTGTCCGGGACGTTAACGACGATTTCGATAAAGTACGTTTACCGGAAGTGAAAGCCGGAATCATTATGGTGATACGCACGTTTGACCGCATGTCCTACGCCTTGGTCATGGAAGCGGAAAAAGAAATGCGCATCTACGACAAAATACGAAAACCTTAACCCCAGAAAACCCCGTCAAAGCGGGGGAATTTTTCAGCGAGGGGATTTTTAATCAATACTGTGCCAGAAACCGTCACAAACCGTACTCAACTGCGTAACTGGTTAGCTTTACACCATGCTCCCGGTGTAGGTGCCGTCACCTACCGGGAGTTATTACAAAATTTTGGTGATCCGAACAATTTATTGGAGCTGTTCAGCTCCCCATTAAGTAAAAGCTATGGCCTGCCTCCTGATATCTGCCAATACCTACGCCGACCCGACTGGGACGCCGTGGATGCTGATATGCAATGGCTGGAACAGGACGGTAACGGCGCCCTGATACTGCACGACCCCCTGTACCCGGAGCAATTAAAACAAATTTCAGACCCACCGCCGGTACTGTTCTACCATGGTGATCCGCAACTGTTGAAATACCCTCAAATTGCCATCGTAGGCAGTCGCAACCCCAGTCATTACGGTGCAGAAACAGCCTATGATTTTGGCAAATACCTGGCATCTACCGGTTTAATCGTAACCAGTGGCCTGGCAGTGGGTGTTGATGCGGCTGCGCATAAAGGAGCACTGGCCGGCTCCGGGCTGACAGTGGCTGTCGCAGGAACCGGACTGGATCGGGTGTATCCTGCCCGTAACCGTGAACTGGCACACAAAATCGCCGAACAAGGCGTTCTCATTTCCGAGTTCAGCCCTGGAACACCGCCCATGGCAGGCAATTTCCCCCGCCGCAACCGCATTATCAGCGGCCTCAGCCTGGGTACGCTGGTGGTGGAAGCCGCACTCAAAAGTGGCTCCCTCATTACCGCCAAAGTGGCCACTGAACAAGGTCGGGAAGTCTTTGCCATTCCTGGATCTATCCATAACCCTCTGTCTAAAGGTTGTCACAGCTTAATCCGTCAGGGTGCTAAATTGGTGGAAACCGGAGCAGATATCCTGGAAGAACTGGGACCCGCTATCAGCGCCAAAATACCGCAAGCCATCCCGGAGAAAAAGAACAGTCAAAATCAATTAGATATCCTGGAATTAAACCAAGACCAACAACAATTACTCAATAACATGGGTTTTGAACCTGTCACCGTGGATGCTTTGGTTGACCGAAGCCAATTGACTGTAGAGACAGTTTCCGCCATGCTGATGGAACTTGAGCTGCGAGGATGCGTCACATGTTATAGTGGCCTATATACTCGGGCGCGTTGAGAAGGAATTACCATGAAAGAAAGTTTATTCGATGTTTTGATGTATCTTTTTGAAAACTATATGGAAGATGATTCCCCACTTTTCTCGGACCCGGAACGCCTAAAATTACAACTCAGCGATGCAGGTTTTCGCCATTCTCAAATCAACAAAGCATTTGTTTGGCTGGAAGACTTGGCGCAGGGCCAGGAGCAGGAACTGCACCCTTTGTCCACCACGGCCAGTTCCATCCGCGTTTTTCACCCGGAGGAATGCAGAAAATTAAACGTGGAATGCCGCGGTTTTCTTACGTCTATGCAGCAGTTGGGGGTCATAGACACAGCCAGTCGCGAACTGATTATTGACCGAGTTATGGCCTTGGAATCAGAAGAAATCGACCTGGAACAGCTTAAATGGGTAGTGTTAATGGTTTTATTTAACCAGCCCGGTTTGGAAGCAGCCTACTCCTGGGTGGAAAATCTGGTACTGGACGATATTTCTGCTGAATTGCACTAATTCTTACGCTTCCACCTGCAAAACGTCCAACACCGCGAGTGGCACCTGTGGTGCCACTCAAGCCGAATACCCCCGTCCAACTCAGCTTCCCCCCTCACACCATATGTACAATCGTTTGTTTATTAAGAATATTTTTCTTAGGCCGGCAAAAACTGTCTATTTATCAACCCATAAATTGCCGCAGTCCGCTTTTCACCCGAGTCATAAAACGCTATTATGCGCGATCCGGTGGTATCTTTGCGTCATAGCGCAGCGCTGAGCGCGCCCGACGCTCAGCTACCGCAAATAAAACAGGAACATAGAATAAGTAATAGTTTTTGATTTGGGGAAAATTTTAGCGCGTGCCAGATATCACAGCACCCCATCACCCATCATGACTTTCGCAAATTTTTTAGGACTTTAACAAAGACTTAGGAGTGCAATATGTCGGCTAAACATCCCGTTATCGCGGTCACCGGTTCCTCCGGCGCCGGAACTACCACGGTTAAAAATGCGTTCGAACACATTTTCCGTCGTGAAAATATTACCCCCGCCGTTATCGAAGGTGACAGCTATCACGCGTATGACCGCCAGGCCATGAAACAGGCCATTGAGGATTTCACCGCCAAGGGTAAAACCATCAGCCATTTTGGTTCCGAAGCCAATCTGTTTGACAAATTGTACGACACTTTCAAGCAATACAGCGAAACCGGGACTTGCAAACGTCGCTACTACCTGCACAGTGAAGAAGAAGCAGAACCCTACAAGCCCTTAGTCCCTGGCCAGTTCACCCCCTGGGAAGACATCCCCGCCAATACCGATTTACTGTTTTACGAAGGCCTGCACGGCGGCGTTAAAGACGACAAGGTCAATGTCGCGGAACTGGTGGATCTCCTGATTGGCGTGGTACCTATTGTGAACCTGGAATGGATTCAAAAAATTCATCGTGACAACGAACAACGAGGTTATTCCGCTGAAGCCATAGTGGATACTATTTTGCGACGTATGGAAGACTACGTACGTTACATCACACCACAGTTCTCTCGTACTCACATTAACTTTCAACGTGTACCCACAGTGGATACTTCCAACCCGTTCATCGCCCGCGACATCCCGACACCGGATGAGAGTTTTATTGTTATTCGCTTTAGAAATCCGAAAAACATCGATTTCCCCTATTTGTTGAATATGATCAACAATTCTTTCATGTCACGCCCCAATACTCTGGTTGTTCCAGGTGGAAAAATGGGCTTTGCCATGGAAATCATTCTTACTCCGTTGATTCACGAAATGATCGAGAATAAACGCAAATAGTCCATTCCCATAAAGGCAAGCCCATACCGGCTTGCCTTTTTCGTTTCCTGCCGAACATATTGTAAATAATTGTAAACAAAACCCGGTTGACGTTGTAAACGTCCTGGCAGACCCTTAAAATTGTCGTTGGGATGTTGTAAATAGGAGATAGTATTCCCGAAAAAATTCAGGGTCCGCGCAATGAAATTTCTTTTTATAGCAGTCATACTGCTATTCTCTCTAAGCGAAACTTACGCAAATAACAGATCTGATTCTACAGACACTTACGTTCTAGCCAGAGCTCCGCAACGATCTCACGTCAAGACAGTAAAAGACTGGGAACCCTTCGCTGAATTTTTACGGACTAAAACCGGTGCCGACATTCGCTTAAAGGTCTACGACTCTCGTGACCATTTTGAACATGATTTGCTACAAGGGAAAGTGGATTTGGTATACGCCAATCCCGGTTACCTGATTGCGGCCAAAGAACTGATCGATTACCAACCGCTGGTACGCAGCGGAAAAAGAAAACTTACGGGTATTATCGTCACCCGTAAATCATCCGGGATTAACTCACTGCAAGATTTAAGCAATAAAACTCTGGCCTTTCCTGACAAAAACGCCTTCGCCGCCTCTCTTTATGTCAGGTCCATTTTGGACAATGAAAACATCCCATTCCAAGCGGAATATGTTAACGGCCATGACAATGTCTACCGCAATGTAGCCAATGGTAAATTCATCGCCGGCGGTGGCGTGTACCGTACTTTAGACCGAGAGCCGACCGCATTACGCACGCAACTACAGGTAATCTACGAAACACCGGGTATGTCACCACACCCCTTGTTCGCACACCCCAGAGTCCCAAAAAACCTGCGCGATCGAATTGTTCAAATCATTTTGGCAATGCCCGAAGACACGAAAAACGCAATAATTCTGGAGCGAATTAAAATCCACCACCCGGTGAAAGCGGACTTCCAAACCGACTACGCCTCAATCCGGTCGCTGGCGCTGCAAATGTACAAAACCCTCCTACAATCTCAGCAACGGCAACCCAAGTGAAAAAGCCCAATAAAAAGTCCTTTGGCTTTCAGTTAACGCTGATTATTACAGCATGCCTGATTTTCATGGAACTTGGCTTTGCGTGGTATCATTTCCAATCGCAAACCACCACCGCCCTGCGTTTACTGAACCGGGAAACCTCGGCAATAGCAAAATCTCTATCCGTCTCACTCGCACCATTAATCAAAGATAACCTGATTACTGACATCGAAACCCGACTCGCCACCTTTACCCCGATGGAAGACATCAGCACCATAACAATCCTCTCTAACGATGGCAGCATTTTGACTGAAGTTTCCAGAAATGCCGACAAGGAACTGGAACCCACATTCAGGTTTGGTCAGCAGACTCTACCGGAAACGACAGCATGCATGAATGCGGATGGACTTATTTGCAACCAAGCCATTAATTATACAACCCAGTCCTTGGGCTGGATTCGAGTTACCTCCAGTTTTACATATATCGACAAGGTTGTAACAAGGATCTGGCTGGATACCTTAGCGCAAGCATTGATTACGTTAATACTCTGTGCCGTGGTTGTCCTGCCCTATATGAGCAAGAAGACCAGAGCTTTGATTCAGGCGGCCAACTTTGCCAGAAATATCCCGGCTAACACCGGCAAAACCATGCCAGTCAACGCGAGCACCTGGGAACTTGAGAATCTGGGGAATTCACTCAACAGCGCTTCGGAAATGTTGTACCGGCAAGAACTGGAAATCAGCGACAAAACCCGCTTACTGGAACAAAAAAACCGCGATTTACACAACCGGATCAGAGAATTGCAAAGCAATTACCAAATTTCTGAAATTTTGGATAACTCCAGCATCAGCCTGCCTGACAGGGTTCAAAATGTCTGTTTTCTACTAACCGCCGCATTGTCCGGAGAAGATTTGATTGTCAAAATAGCGACAGATGAACAGACTTATTTAAGCAGTGACACCCCGATACTAAGTCACCTACTCAGCCATAAGCTGACCAATGGAGAGTTTAGTCACGGTCACATCGATATCGGCAGCCGTTTTCCGGACCGTTACGATTTGCCCGAGGATGAGGAGAATCTGGTCATCGAAACGGCAAAAAAAATAAGCAACGCCCTTACCAAACACAAAATCACCCAGCAACTTCTAAGCTCCAATGCCAGGTTGGAACAGCGAGTCATTGAGCGCACAGAGCAACTGGAATTCGCCAAAACCTCAGCTGAACATGCCAACCAAGTCAAATCCCAGTTTCTTAGCAACATGAGCCACGAACTACGCACACCACTGAATGCTATATTGGGTTTCACACAACTGATGGAACTGGGAAACATTGAAGAGAATGCGAAGAAGAACTACCTTAGACAAATTACACATTCCAGTCAGCATTTGCTGGAATTGGTAAACAACGCTCTGGATCTGTCCAGCTTTGAGAACGGCACCATCGTCCTGGAACCTGAACTTACCAATCTCAGCAACGTGGTTAATGAAGCCGTCAATGCCGTGACTCCCTGGTGCAAAGACAAAAACATACGCATTTATGTTAACTGCATGGATAATCTCAACATTGTTACCGACAAAAGCAAAATCTACCGCTCTATCGTAAATCTGTTAACCAATGCGATAAAGTACAATAAACCCAATGGCGAAGTCACTTTGGTACTTAGCCGCAACTACGACGGCAAAGCGATTATATCCGTATCCGATACCGGCGTAGGGATTGACCAAGCAAAAATAGGTACCATATTTGAACCCTTCGAAAGGGCCACCTTAGACACCAATTTGCTGGGAACGGGCATTGGTCTATGTATCACCAAATACATGGTGGAATTGATACAAGGACAAATCGAAGTACATAGCACATTGGGCGAAGGCAGCGAATTCAAAATCTACCTGGACAGCATGGCCGCGTGAACAGCCATGCATTCAACAAAAGCATCGGGACAAATTCAGAAGCTATTTAGAAAACAAACTTAGGTACTTTTCGTAACCCTCAGCCGCTAACTTATCTTTAGGAATAAACCGCAGAGATGCTGAATTTATACAGTACCGCAGGCCCGTCGGTGCCGGCCCATCGTTGAAAACATGCCCAAGATGGGAATCCGCAACCCGGCTTCTCACTTCAACCCGGCGCATAAAAAACTTATTATCCTCTTTTTCCTTTACCATGGAATCTTCAATAGGCCGGGTAAAGCTGGGCCAACCGGTGCCGGATTCAAACTTGTCAGTGGAACTGAATAACGGTTCCCCGGACACCACATCCACATAAATGCCCTCTTCGTGGTTATCCCAAAACTCATTTTTAAAGGGCCTCTCGGTTCCTTCCTCCTGGGTAACATGGTATTGCAACGGGGTTAACTTAGACTTCAGCACATCCTTACTGGGCTTAGAATATTGTTCGCTCATGTTGTTCTCCTGCTCAGGCTTGGTTTTGTCTTGCTTTTTCACATTCGACATATCCCCACCCACTGCATTTAACGCCAACAGCATAAAGGCTGACACCACAAACAAACCAGCCACAACTTTAAAGGAACCCATCATGATTCACTCCTCAAACGACAGAACACAAAATATTGCTTACTGAGCATACAGATTACTTAATGTCGCTATTGTTACAAACTATTTATTAGAAAATATTCTGGGTGAAAAACTTCGCAAAACGGTCACAACTCTGCAAAATCGTGATAAATCCCACAAATACCATAAATTAGCACTCTTTTTCCTATAAAACTCCCTTATAGAGTCGATATGTGGCAAAACTGAAACACAAATGCTAAGGTGGCGGCTTATCCGCTTAAATGTGTCATCATTGTTACCGATATACACACATGGAACTGGAAATCGAAACCCAATATACCCAACAACTCATTCGTGAAGGCGCCCGAATGTATTGGAAAAACACCTTTGCCGGCACATTTCTGTTATGCCTGACAGGAATACTGGTTTCGAGTGTGTTGATTTTTTTTATGAATATCAACACCTGGATAACCATGGCCTTCCTCGCAGTAGCCTGCCTTGGTTGCCTGATTTTCGGTGCCATTTACTTCATGTTTAAACAACGCTCTCTAACCACTTTTAAGCAAATGGAATTTCCGGTCGCCAAATGGAAATTCACCGAACAGGATGTCGCTGTGGAATCCTATTTGGGTAAAAGTCGCTTTAAGTGGGAGATGTTACGGGAAGTGATTAAATCGGATACAGCCTGGTTGTTGGTCTACCAGAACAGCGCCTACTCCCTGTTTCCCATCATCGGCATACCCGGAGACACCCTGGCTATGATCGAGAATAAAGTCAGTGAAACCGGTGGGAAAATAGCCTGATTTTTCCGAATCAAGCCTCCGGCTTATACAACAAAGCACCGCTCAGTATCACCAAACCCCGTACCAGCAATATCCCAATAGCCACATTTCGATGTTCGGTTCGAGCGTGCTGCTCACCCTGCAACAATTGTCTCCCGGCCAGGCCCTGAATGACATAGAGTACGAAGAGGGAAATCAGCAAGCCAAAATGTGTCCACAATAAAAAGGAGAATATATCCCCTTCTTCAAACAGCCGCTTGGGCCAGTCCCGATTCATATACAAATAAACCGGAAATAAAAAATCAAATATCATGATGCCGATCATCATCGGCACGTGTACTGAGCGGATGCGACGTAAATACATTGCCAACAACATGACGACATAGCTCACCAGCGCCGCTGCTATGGTTATTGCCACCAAACTCTCCTCATCAGCCTGTTTCCTAACGTGAAGCCATTGTACACATTTCCCACTCAAGGCGTCAGATTTGTACGCCCTGACAACCGTGTCAGCAATGTGAACTAGCGCATAAATTGCATCTACTTTCCACAGGTTTACGCACCGCTAAGCCATTGATCTCACAGTGGCAGGTTTAGCCTGAAGTGATTGTTTGGTTTAAGAAAAATCTTGTGGTGCCGATAGTTTAAGATAGTGCGCCTACACTTTAACCGGGTTTTTCTCCGGGGGGAGTGACATATTCACAAGTCGCTGCAAACCTTGAGACAGCGACCTATAGTTACAATAGAAGCTTAGAAATGTGAGCTTTGTCGAGAATAAAACCGAAGCGATGGCAATAGTTAACCCAAAAAAATGGCTAATCCAGAAAATTGTTCATTGGCTAACCCATGAGGAAGACGTTCAAGGAACGCCGCCATGTGATATGGAACGCCTTAGTTTCGAAATCAGACCCTGCGATGTGGTGTTGGTGGAAGGCCGCGCCCGTGTCAGTGATGTCATCAAAACCATTACTCAAAGCTCCTGGACTCATTCCGCCTTATACATCGGTCGCATGGCGGACATTGAAGACCCGAATGTGCGTGAACATATCAATTGGGTCTATGACGGCGACCCCGATGATCAGTTGATCATTGAACCCTTGTTGGGAGAAGGCACAGTGGTTGCCCCCTTGCATAAGTACGCCAAAGACCATTTGCGCATTTGTCGACCACAGGGGCTGTTGCCACAGGATGTCCCCAAAGTCATTGCGTATGCAACCAAACACATTGGTTATGAGTACAATGTTCGGCAATTGGTGGATCTGGCACGCTTTTTACTTCCCTACGGCATTGTTCCCCGGCGCTGGCGCTCCAGCTTGTTTGAACACAACGCGGGGGAATCTACCAAAGCCGTATGCTCCACCCTGATTGCTGCGGCATTCGCCACTGTCCAATTCCCAATCCTTCCCGTGATTCACAAAGAAGGCAACACCATGAGGATGTATAAGCGCAATACTCGTCTTTATACACCAAGGGATTTTGATTACTCGCCTTATTTTCAAATTATTAAATACCCCTTACTGGGACTAAACGATTTGTCCGTGTATCGGCAACTGCCCTGGGATCAAAACGGTGTCGTCTGTAATGACGAAAATGAATGCTTTTTACCCATGCCGCAGTCTTCGTCGCAATCGGGACAAACGGCCCCAGCCGATAAAATTGGTGAATATTCACAGACTTATAGTAATGATGTAACAGAAAGTGGTACAACCGTAACTCAGAAACAAGTGAACTAATATCATGCAAACATTAATCTGGTTATTAATTTTCCTGGGTGTGTTCTGGTCAATCTTCTATTTTCGCGTGTCACTGCTTTTGGGTACAGGCATTGTCGCGCTAACACTGGTGGCGTGGGGCAAGCTGGCGGCACCCGGTGTGTTTTGGCAAATATTGGCCTGGGGCACTTTTTTAACTCCCGCTGTCGTATTAAACGTTACCGCTCTACGACGACAATGGATTACGGGGATGGCTTTGCAGGCTTTCAAGAAGGTCATTCCCACTATGTCGCAAACCGAAAAGGAAGCCTTGGAAGCCGGCAGTGTATGGTGGGATGGCGAGCTGTTCAGCGGAAATCCCCAATGGCAGCGCTTGCTGCAAACACCCAAACCCCAACTGAGCTCGGAAGAACAGGGGTTTCTGGATGGCCCGGTGCAGCAATTGTGTGAAATGATCGATGACTGGAAAGTGACCCATGAGGACCACGATCTACCCGAACCCATTTGGCAATTTATTAAGGACAATGGTTTTTTCGGTATGATCATACCAAAGAGCTATGGTGGACTGGAGTTTTCCGCCCTGGCTCATTCCAGCGTGGTGGTAAAGATCTCCACGCGTTCCATCACTGCTGCCGTGACGGTCATGGTGCCCAATTCCTTAGGCCCGGCTGAATTGCTGTTACGCTATGGTACTCAGGAGCAAAAGAACCATTACTTACCTCGCCTGGCCAAAGGCCAGGAAGTTCCCTGTTTTGCGCTCACTTCCCCGGAAGCCGGTTCCGATGCCGCGTCTATGGTGGACAATGGCATTGTTTGTCGCAGTGATTTTGAAGGCAAGAAAGATGTGCTGGGTATACGCCTCAACTGGAGTAAACGTTATATTACCCTGGGGCCGGTGGCAACCGTATTGGGATTGGCCTTTAAGCTGTACGATCCTGAACATTTACTGGGCGAGACCGAAAATCTCGGTATAACCTGCGCCTTGATCCCCACTAATACCCCCGGGGTTAAAATCGGAAATCGCCATTTCCCCTTGGATATGGCCTTTCAAAATGGTCCCAATGAAGGCAAAGATGTGTTCATCCCCATGGATTGGATCATTGGCGGCCAATCCCAAGTGGGCAACGGCTGGCGCATGTTAATGGAATGTCTGGCAGCAGGTCGTTCCATTTCTTTACCTGCCTTAAGCACCGGTGCCGGCAAACTATCCAGCCGCGCCACCGGCGCCTATGCACGCATTCGGCAACAATTTAAAACCGCCATTGGAAATTTTGAAGGAGTGGAAGAACCTCTCGCGCGTATTGGTGGCTATACCTATATGCTGGATGCCGCTCGCACCTTAACCACATCGGCATTGGATCAGGGTGAAAGCCCCTCGGTTATTTCGGCCATCGTAAAATACAACTTTACTGAAACCATGCGCACTGTGTGTAATGATGCAATGGACATACAAGGCGGCAGCGGGATTTGCCTGGGACCGCGCAATTGGCTGGGGCGCATCTACCAATCCATCCCCATCAGCATCACTGTGGAAGGGGCCAATATTCTCACCCGAAGCCTGATTATCTTTGGTCAAGGCGCCATTCGCTGCCATCCTTATGTGCTAAAGGAAATGCTGGCCACCAAAGAGCCGGACGAACAGAAAGCCTTGGAAGACTTTGATGATGCTTTTACCCGTCACGTGGGTTTTAGTGTCAGCAACGCCTCTCGAAGCCTGTTTCTGGGCTTGACCAATGCCCGTTTCGCCAAAGCACCGGTTAGCGGCCCCACCGCCGTGTATTACCGTCAGCTAAGCCGTATGAGCAGTGCCTTCGCCTTTTTGTCCGACATGTCCATGCTGATTATGGGTGGCGACTTAAAACGCAAGGAAAAATTATCCGGTCGTCTGGCGGATATTTTAAGCCACCTTTACCTGGCCTCTGCGACATTGAAACGCTTTGAGGATGACGGCCAACCGGCACAAGACCTGCCCTTAGTACAATGGAGCTGCGAGAACTCCTTGCGGGTTATGCAACAAAGCATGGATAAGTTTCTCAACAACTTCCCCATTCCGGTAGTGGCGTGGGTCTTACGCCGCATTGTTTTGCCATTAGGCAAAAAATATTCGGGCCCCTCCGATCGGTTGGGACATAAAGTAGCCAAATTGCTGCAAAGGCCATCACCCACGCGAGACCGTTTAACCGCTGGTATATTCTTACCCAATAACCTGGATAAACATATTCATACCGAACCTCTGGCACGACTGGAATATGCGCTAAACTGTGTCATAGAAGCTGAAGATGCTGATAAACGCTTGCGCAAAGCCATACGCTCCGGACAAGTCACACAAACCGAACGCGGTGATCAAATCGATGCCGCAGTGGAATTGGAACTGTTATCCAAGGATGATGCCCAATTGCTTAACAAAGCTGATACCGCTCGCCGTGACGTCATCTGGGTGGATGATTTTGAGCCAGAATATTTTCAGCGCAACAATGACAGCAGTGAGCCACCATTATCCGCGAAGGAGTGTGCCTAAATGACAACCAGTAAGACCGCTGTCCACGACGTTTATGTCGTGGACGGTAGCCGTTCGCCCTTTTTAAAAGCCAAGGGGAAACCCGGACCGTTCACTGCAGCTAATATTGCTGTATCCGCTGCACGCCCCTTATTGGCGCGCATGCCTTTTTCACCATCGGATATTGATGAAGTCATTGCCGGTTGCGTCATGCCCGGCCCGGATGAAGCCAACATTGCCCGCGTTGTGGCATTGCGCCTGGGCTGCGATGAGCATGTTCCGGCCTGGACGGTACAACGCAACTGCGCCTCCGGCCTGCAAGCACTGGACTGCGCCGCAACCAATATTGCCACGGGTCGCTCCGGCCTGGTACTGGCCGGTGGTATCGAGTCCATGAGCCATGCCCCGGTGCTATTGGCCGAAGCCATGGTGGCCTGGTTAGGCGATTGGTACCGAATCAAATCACTGGGAGGCAGGCTCAAAGCACTGGGACAATTACGCCCCGCCTATTTTAAACCCATCATCGCCTTGTTGCGCGGCCTCACCGATCCGGTGGTCGGTTTGTCCATGGGACAAACCGCCGAAGTTTTGGCACACCGTTTTAACATCAATCGAGAGGCCATGGACAGTTACGCCGCTCGTAGCCATGCCCGTTTGGCTGCGGCACAAGATCAAGGATTTCTGGGCGAAATCGAAACCATCTACGATACCTCCGGTAAATTTTATAAAGACGATGATGGCCTGCGTCGCGATTCCTCGGTGGAACAGCTGGCCAAGTTAAAACCGGTATTCGACCGCCCCTTTGGCGATGTTACCGCCGGCAATAGTGCTCAAGTCACCGACGGTTCTGCCTGGCTGGTATTGGCCAATGCAGAAAATGTGGAGAAGTTCAACCTACCCGTACTGGGTAAAATCCTAGACAGCGAGTGGGCCGGGCTGGATCCGTCACAAATGGGCTTAGGCCCCGTGCATGCCATGACCCCGATTTTACAGCGTCGTAAAATGAAATTAAGCGATGTGGATTACTGGGAGATTAATGAAGCCTTTGCCGCACAAGTACTGGCCAACCTGGAAGCCTGGAAAGAAGACAAGTACTGCAGCGAGCAATTGGGCTTAACCAAACCCATGGGCGAATTGGATCAAGAACGGCTTAATGTGGATGGTGGCGGCGTTAGCATTGGTCACCCTGTTGGTGCCAGTGGCGCACGTATCGTCCTGCATTTATTGCATGTTCTCAAACGCAACAACGCCAAAACCGGAATGGCCAGCTTATGTATTGGTGGTGGCCAAGGTGGTGCCATGCTGCTGGAAAGCTGTTCCGGCGTGGGACCCGCCGAAAAGCCCAAAGCCGCGGTTAAAAAGAAAAAGGCTAAACCGAAAACGGCAAAGACAGAACCGGCTGCAGAAGCCTCCGCTGAAGATAACAGCAGCACAGCGGACACACTGAAAACTGAGGATAATATCGCAAAGGAGTAAAGCCCGGTGGCCAACAACTATAAACACTGGCATTTGGAAACAGATTCAGACGGCATCGCTTGGTTACACGCAGACAAAGAGGACAGCAGCACCAACACTTTATCTGAGGACATGCTCAAGGAGCTGGAGACTATTGTCGATCACCTGGAAACCACCACGCCCAAGGGTCTGGTAATACTTTCCGATAAAAGCAACGGTTTTGTTGCAGGTGCGGATATCAAGCAATTCACTATCATAAAAAATCAGGAGCAGGCAGCGGAATTTATTCGCCTGGGCCAGGGGATTTATAACCGCATCGAAAAACTGCGCTTCCCTACGGTTTGTTTGATCCACGGATTTTGTATGGGCGGCGGCACAGAGTTGGCCATGGCCTGTCGCTATCGCATCGCTGACAACGATCCAAAAACCAAAATCGGCTTACCGGAAATTCAACTGGGTATCTTTCCTGCGTTTGGAGGCGCCACGCGTCTACCCCATTTAGTGGGCGCTCCTTCTGCCATGGACCTCATGTTGTCAGGTCGCGCAATTAGTGCCGGTGCAGCAAGGAAAATCGGCTTAGTGGACTATGCGGTGCCCAACCGTGACATGAAAAAGGGGGCTCGCAATATTGTCTTAAACCGCCCGTCTAAGACAAAACTTCCCTTGTGGAAGAAACTCACCAACCACAGCCTGATACGTCCCTGGTTAGCCAAAATATTGCGCAAAAAAGTTGCCGCCCGTGCCCGGCAGGAGCACTACCCCGCCCCATATGAACTCATCGATCTATGGGTTAAACATGCAGACAACCGCCAACGCATGCTGCAAGGAGAGGAGCAGGCTGTTTCCAAACTGGTTCTGGGTGAAACAGCACAAAACCTGATCCGGGTGTTTTTCCTGCAGGAAAAACTTAAATCCGTGGGGGACAAATCCTTATTCACCCCCAAACGGGTACACGTTATCGGTGCCGGCGTCATGGGCGCGGATATTGCCGCGTGGTGTGCTTTGCAGGGCATGACCGTTACTGTGCAAGACCGCAAAGAAGAGCACCTGGCCAAAGTCCTGCAAAAAGCCTACAAGTTATATAGCAAAAAATTGAAAAAACCCTTATTAGTGCAGGCGGCCATGGATCGCTTGGTACCGGATATGAACGGCTTGGGCTTGGCACATGCCGATGTGGTTATTGAAGCCATCTTTGAAAACCTGGAAGCCAAGCATGCCCTGCTAAAAGAAGTCGAAGCAGTGATCAAGCCCGATGCTTTGTTGGCCACAAACACATCCAGCATACCCATCGAAACCTTGGCGCAGGTGTTAAAAGATCCTTCCCGCTTGGTGGGCATACACTTTTTTAATCCAGTAGCCAAAATGTTGTTGGTGGAAATTGTGAACGGCACCACCACCAGCGCGGACGCCACTGCCAAAGCTGCCGCGTTTACGCGCCACATCAGCCGCTTACCCCTACCCACGAAAAGCGCACCGGGCTTTCTGGTCAATCGAGTACTCATGCCGTATTTAGTGGAAGCGGTGGTGATGGAATCCGAAGGCATCCCTGGACCGGTCATCGATAAAGCTGCTGTGGGTTTTGGCATGCCGATGGGCCCCATTGCACTGGCGGACACCGTTGGTTTGGATATTTGTTTATCCGTTGCCCAAATCTTGTCCGAAAAACTGGACCTGGAAGTCCCGCCACGACTGAAACAACTGGTGGACTCCGGGCATTTGGGCATAAAAAGTGGCCGTGGTTTTTATAAATACAAGAACGGTAAAAAGGAGAAATCCGAACAAAGCGGCAGCAGTCATAGCATAAAAGATATACAGGACCGCATGATTTTACGCATGGTTAATGAAGTAGTGGCTTGCCTGCGCGAACAGATTGTAGATAATGCTGATTTAATAGACGCCGGAATCATATTCGGTACAGGCTTTGCGCCGTTCCGTGGGGGACCGCTGCATTTCCGTGACAAGCAAGGGGTGGAAAAACTGCGTGAGCGCTTGCAAGAACTGCAACAAAAACACGGCGAGCGTTTTAAAGCGGATGCGGGCTGGAGCTAAACACTGACCCAAACTGTAACACACGGAAACCTTAGGATTTCCAACAACAAAATAAGAGTGAACCATGAGCACCAATAAGATTGTAATTGCACCTGATGAATCCGTTACCCTGTGTGGTTTGTTTAAAGAAAGAGTGAAACGTTCCGGCTCGTCTGAAGCCTACCGTTACTTCGACAAAGAAAAAAACCGCTGGTTGAGCCACACCTGGTTGGAAGCTGCCTCCCAGGTAGCCCGCTTGCAAGTAGCATTGACTAATGACGGCATGAAACCCGGCGATAAAGTGGCCATCATGTTGCGCAACTCACCCGAATGGGTGTTTTTCGAGCAAGCCGCTTTGGGATTAGGCTTGGTTGTGGTTCCTCTGTACACCAACGATCGTGCCGACAATATTTCTTACGTGCTCCAGGATGCCGGTGTAAAAATCCTGCTCATCGAAGGTCACGAGCAGTTGGCCGCTTTATCCGAAATTGCTTCGCAAATGGATGGCCTGATTCGCCTGCTCTCCCTGCGTCCCTGCGCCGAATACAACAAGTTCAATCGTTTAATGACCTTGTCTGAATGGACCAAAAACATTCCTAAAGACGTGGACCACAGCCAACTGCAGACTTATGCCGGTAACACACGTGACTTGGCCACCATTGTTTACACTTCCGGCACCACTGGAAGACCTAAAGGGGTGATGTTGTGCCATGAGAACATACTCAACAACGCCTATACTTCCGGCTGGATTGCCATTCAAACCTATCCCACGGATTTGTTTTTATCTTTTCTTCCGTTATCGCACATGTTGGAGCGCATGGCCGGATACTATATCCCTATGACTACCGGCGGCACTGTAGCCTATGCCCGCTCCGTACCGGACTTACCTGAAGACTTACTAACGGTCAGGCCCACGGTATTGATATCCGTACCCCGCATTTACGAACGAATTGCCAATAAAATCAGCTTGCAATTGGAACAGAAATCCAATTTCGCACGCAATCTGTTTTTGAAAGCCGTAGACACAGGCTGGGAGCGATTTCAAAACCCCGGCGCTTTCTCTTTGAGCTGGCCGCTGTTAAAACTGTTAATAGCCAATAAAGTCATGGCCAAACTCGGTGGGCGCTTACGTTTAGCCATTTGTGGTGGCGCTCCATTATCACCCAGTGTCGCCAAAACTTTTATAGGACTTGGCCTGAACCTGGTCCAAGGCTATGGTCTCACCGAAACCAGTCCGGTTATCGCCGTTAACAAAATTGAAGACAACGATCCCGCCAGTGTGGGCTTACCCTTACGCGATGTGGAAGTTAAAATTGCCGATACCGGCGAGTTACTCACCAAAGGCCCCCATGTCATGTTGGGCTATTGGAACAATCAAACGGCCACCGACGACACCATTGACAGCGACGGCTGGTTGCACACCGGCGACAAAGCCAAAATCGAAAATGAAAAAGTCTACATTACCGGTCGCATCAAAGAGATTATTGTGCTTTCTAATGGTGAAAAAGTACCACCCAGCGACATGGAACTGGCCATTTGTATGGACCCCCTGTTTGAGCAAGTGATGGTTGTCGGCGAACAAAAACCGTATTTGACCGCCGTTATCGTGCTTAATGAAGAACAATGGGGCAGATTATGCCGCGGTAATCAATTGGACAGTCAGGATCAAAACACATTGCACAGCGATCAAGTGATGCAAATTATCTTGGGCAGAGTAAAAGCTAAAATCGCCGCCTTTCCCGGCTATGCTCAAATTAATCGCATTGCTTTATCAACACGCGCCTGGTCCGTGGAAAACGGTCTAATAACCCCCACGCTGAAACTCAAACGCAATAAAATCATGGAGTTTCATGAAAGTGATATAAACGCCTTGTATGAAGGCCACTAAGCTAAGTTGAAGAGAGTCCGCGAAGAAAGTTCATGAATAAAGATTCATAAGCCAAGGAAGCGAAAACGTGAACCCTGACACCCTGCCACAGGAGCAACCCACCATGCGCCTGCTGGCTCGCCCTACGGACACCAACTCCTCAGGAGATATTTTCGGTGGTTGGATCATGTCACAAGTGGATCTGGCCGGGTCTGTGGTCGCCTCGCGTCGTGCCAACGGACGAGTGGTCACGGTAGCGGTCAACTCCTTTCACTTCAAAAAGCCTGTATTCGTAGGCGACTTGATTAGCTGTTACGCCCGCATAGAAAAAGTAGGCAACACTTCCATTAACGTATTGGTGGAAGTTTTTGCCGAGCGTAACCTGGGTAATGAGTGCATTAAAGTCACAGAAGCGACATTAACTTATGTCGCTGTGGACCAACAACGCCAGCCCAGGCCGGTGGATTCATAGCCTAATAAGAACAAAGCAAGCTCCACACATCACAACAAATTGGAGCGGACACGCAACATTTGATTTCCACCTTTTTGAAACTCGTATTCCACCGACACCACTTCCGCATTGTACCCTTGTGTTCGCAGCTCACTAAGCAAAGGTTCTAGGTACACTGAATCCTGCAAGTTTAAGGCTTTTAAAGGGAATACGCGCACTTCGGGCGCGATGCGCAACAACTCCTGAAGTGCTTTACGGTGAAATTCCAGATCGAAATGTTCCGAATACAAAAATAAAAAATGAGAACACAGGGCCAAATCGAATTCTCCGTCTGCAATCGGTAATTGCGGTAACTCCCCTTGCACATAGCGAGAACCGTTATGGTTGGCGAAATCCGCTATAAACAAACGCGTTGCTTCCACACGGTTGTTTCGCAAATCCTGGAATGACTTGTGGTAAGACCAAACCCAATTCTCCGGGGTCGCTTCGATTTGGCCGATAATATTATCCAAGGCCTCATTGAACTTGGCTTCAATGTCCGCTGCACTGAAGGCATACACCGGATCCACGGAGGTCACCTGTCCGCCCTTAGCCGTCAACTCGGCATTAAAACTGGCAGGCCCGTCGGCTACGCCCACCATTTTTTTGCCTAGGTCGACCTCGTCCAAACTGAACATTTTTTTATATTCATCTAGAGAACGACCGAAGGGAACTACGTTTTCTAACTTCATACTCAAAATCAATCTCTCCGCTGCACGAGTAAATAATTGCGTATTAGAGAACCGCGTATGCGAAATATAAACATAAAAAAGCCGCCCCCACAAATTCCGCTACAGGCACGATTGTCGATTGGATTTAGCTTGAATTGGTGCAACGTAATCCGACAGGGAGTTATAGTCAAATCTGGTGTACGCGACCATGATCAGGCAGCGCTCCTTTGACGTTTAACTGTTTGTTTCTTTACTCCATCTACAAATCTTACATCGTTAATCACTTCGGCTAAAAGTGAAAACC
>Ga0224506_10000100_pt1 | contig 84253 bp, 80 predicted proteins | sample SF_Jan12_sed_USG_2_FD_169108 | JGI IMG/M metagenome (GOLD analysis project Ga0224506, IMG submission 169108) | Sediment microbial communities from San Francisco Bay, California, United States - SF_Jan12_sed_USGS_8_1 | ecosystem: Environmental > Aquatic > Marine > Sediment | place: USA...
ATGGTGAGCTCTCGCTCACGAGCAATATCCGCTGTTAAGTCGATTGGAAAACCGTAAGTATCATAGAGCAGGAAAATTGTTTCGCCTGGGATTTCTTTATCGGCCATTTCAGCAATGGTGTGCTCAAGAATTTTAAGGCCATTATCTAGCGTATCAGCAAATCGGGCTTCTTCTTGTTTTAATGCTCGTTCAACTAAAGGTTGGGCTTTGGTGAGCTCTGGAAAAGCCTCACCCATTTCCGCAACCAGTGGTGCGACCAACTTATAGAAAAAGGCTTCTTTAAGTCCTAATTTATGTCCGTGGCGAATAGCACGACGAATGATACGACGCAGCACATAACCACGGCCTTCATTAGAAGGTTGAACACCATCGGTAATCATAAATGCACATGAGCGGATATGATCCGCAATAACGCGTAATGAGGTGTTAGAGGCGTCTTTTGTGCCAGATAGATCCTGAATGGCTTTTATAAGGCGCTGGAACAGGTCAATATCGTAATTGTTATGTACATGTTGCAAGACAGCAGCAAGACGTTCCAAACCCATTCCAGTATCGACTGAGGGTTTAGGAAGAAGGGTTAGGGTGCCATCTTCTGAACGATCGAACTGCATAAACACCAGATTCCAGATTTCAATGTAGCGGTCACCATCTTCTTCAGGTGTGCCAGGCGGACCACCAGCCACATCTTCACCATGATCATAGAATATCTCGGAGCAGGGGCCACAGGGACCAGTATCACCCATTGACCAGAAGTTATCTTTTGCACCGATGCGTGACAAACGGGCAGGGTCAATACCCATTTCATTTAACCAGATATCGGCTGCTTCATCGTCTTCTTCAAACACAGTGATCCAGAGTTTTTCTGGTGGCAAACCGAGGGTTTGAGTGAGAAATTCCCAAGCGTATTGAATGGCCTCATGTTTGAAATAGTCACCGAAACTAAAGTTACCCAACATTTCAAAAAAGGTATGGTGACGCGCGGTATAGCCAACATTTTCCAGATCATTATGTTTACCACCTGCACGCACGCAACGCTGGCTGCTAACTGCTCGGGTATATTTACGCGATTCCTGACCAAGAAAAAGCTCTTTAAATTGCACCATGCCCGCGTTGGTAAACAACAGAGTAGGGTCATTAGCCGGAACTAAAGGGCTACTTTGTACGACCTCATGGCCTTTTTTCTGGAAAAAATCCAGAAAGAGTTTTCGGATGTCTGCGCTACTTTTCATGTCGACTCAGCATTAAAACTTTCAGTTATTTGTTCATGAGTAAAACCACGATATTGTAAAAACCGTTGCTGCTTTGCACGATCTTTATAATCATCTGGGTATTGCTCTCCAAAGCGTTTGCAACGTACTGTGGTTGCAATCGAAAACCAATCAATACTTGCTTCTTTCAAGGTGTTGTTGATGATTTCATCGGCGACACCACGTTCTTTTAACTCAAGCCTTATCCTTTGACTTCCAAACCCACGTTGTGAACGATAACGTAAGTAGTTTTCTGCAAATCGTTGATCACTTTGTAATCCTGCAGATTTTAATTTGCTAATGACGGTGTTAATGTCATCAATATCAAAGTTGGCTTTTAATAATTTTGTTGTTAGCTCAGCCACGCTGTGTTCACGGCGAGCTAGCAGGTTCATCGCTCGTTCATTCAGCGATTGTTGTTTCACGCTTCAATATCATCCTCAACAACGGTATTAGCTTTGATATTTTTTGGGAGCATGATTTCACGAATTTTAGCTTCAATTTCATCTGCCATAGCAGGGTTTTCTTTCAGATAAGAACGGACATTATCTTTACCCTGACCAATGCGAGTGCCATTATAGCTATACCACGCACCTGATTTCTCAATGATGTCTTCCTGGACACCGAGATCAATCAATTCACCTTCATGAGAAATACCTTCGCCATAAAGTATGTCAAATTCAACTTGTTTGAATGGGGGGGCAACCTTATTTTTGACAACCTTGACTCGGGTTTCATTACCCAGAATTTCATCGCCTTTTTTGATGGCGCCGATGCGACGAATATCAAGACGCACAGAGGCGTAGAATTTCAGTGCATTACCACCTGTTGTTGTTTCAGGGTTACCAAACATGACACCGATTTTCATTCGGATTTGGTTGATAAAGATCACTAGTGTATTTGAACGCTTGATATTGGCCGTCAGTTTACGCAGGGCTTGAGACATCAAACGTGCTTGTAAACCCATATGGCTATCACCCATATCACCTTCGATTTCAGCTTTAGGTGTTAATGCTGCCACTGAGTCAATAACGACAAGATCAACTGCGCCAGATCGAACCAACATATCAGTGATTTCTAAAGCCTGTTCACCGGTGTCAGGTTGTGAAACAAGTAAGTCATCGATATTAACGCCTAACTTTTCAGCATACGTAGGATCAAGTGCATGTTCAGCATCAACAAAGGCTGCAGTACCACCCATTTTTTGCATTTGTGCAATAGCATGTAAGGTGAGAGTTGTTTTACCTGATGATTCAGGCCCATAAATTTCGACAACACGGCCACGTGGTAAACCACCAATTCCAAGGGCAACATCAAGGCCAATTGAACCTGTAGAAACAGCGTCGATATCTCGTGCTGCGGCAGAATCACCTAAACGCATTACCGAGCCTTTGCCGAATTGCTTCTCGATTTGGCCAAGGGCTGCACCTAATGCTTTCTTCTTGTCATCGTCCATAGTTGTAGTAGCCTTATGTGAAATTCAAATGATGAATAAGCGCGCAATTATCCCATAGATACGAGTGAGTCTCTAGTACTTTGTCGAGCCTATTCGCTTTGACTGATTGTGTCGATAATTCCCTTTAGTGCGGTAACAACGGCTTGCCGCCTGACCGTTGATCTATCACCCGTATAGTGATGACAATGTGTTTGTATAACTGCATTTTTTGTTGCCCATGCAAACCAGACCATGCCAACAGGTTTGTCATCTGAACCACCGTCAGGACCAGCAATGCCTGTAATGGCAACACTAATATCTGCTGTTGAGTTAGCGAGGGCACCTTGAGCCATTTCTATTACAGTTTGTTCACTGACAGCACCAAATTGTTCCAATGTCATTGAGCTGACATTTAATAGATCTTGTTTAGACTGATTACTGTAGGTGACAAAACCACGATCAAACCATGCTGAACTCCCGGTAATATCGGTGCACGACTTGGCAACCCAACCACCGGTACATGATTCTGCTGTACATAACATTAAGTTTTTTGTTGTAAGCGATTGACCAGCAATTGTTGCAATCGCTTCAATGGTTGTGTTGGCTTTTGTCATATATATGTAGAGTGCCTCAATTATCTTGACCATTCAAAATAAATGTTTTTTCTGATGCTATCTCTAATAGATTTCAACGTCAGCTGATATCTACAAATTAGGGTCTCTAACAAAGTATCTCACATACGTAGAGTTACATTTTATGAAAATTTGTGACCAGTACCCATAAAGCCCCATTAAATAATTGTTGTTAAAACTCTGATCTGATTTCTTTTGGTATACGATAAACTATGCCTATGACTAAAAATTCCACACACACGCCAATGATGCAGCAATATATGCGTATAAAGGCTGAAAACCCCGATTATTTGCTGTTTTATCGTATGGGTGACTTTTATGAGCTGTTTTATGATGACGCCCATAAAGCCGCAGAACTGCTTGATATCACGTTAACGGCGCGTGGTAGTAGTGCTGGTGAACCTATTCCAATGGCGGGTGTACCATACCATGCAGCAGATACTTATTTATCACGCTTGATAAATATTGGAGAATCGGTCGCTATTTGTGAGCAGGTAGGCGATCCGGCAACCAGTAAAGGCCCTGTAGAAAGGCAGGTCGTTCGAATTTTAACGCCGGGCACTCTGACTGAAGAGGCATTACTCGACAGTCGTAAAGAAAGCCTGTTATTGGCAATCCATCAGCATAAAGGGCGCTATGGTATTGCAACAGCAGAATTAAGTAGTGGGCGTTTTACAGTCTCTGAACTAGAGTCTTTACCTGAATTATTGGCAGAATTAGCACGCTTGCAAGCCGCTGAGATTCTGATCGCGGATTCCGAGTCTCAACATTTAACGGAATTCAAACCCCGTATTAAGGTATTGCCGCCCTGGCATTTTGACCTTGATTTAGCGCAACGACGTTTATGTGAGCATTTTCAATTACAGGATTTAACAGGTTTTGGTTGTGATAGTCTCAAACTTGCTGTTGTGGCCGCAGGCTGTTTGCTTAATTATGCCCAGGAAACACATCGAACAGCTTTGCCCCATATCCGTGATCTTAAGGTAGAGCAGTCAAGTGATACTATCCGGCTGGATCCACAATCACGTCGGAATCTGGAACTGGATACTAACCTGTCAGGAGGGCGTGACAATACTTTATTGTCAGTGCTTGATCATACGGCAACCCCGATGGGAGCAAGATTGCTTCGTCGTTGGTTATTACGTCCAGTACGTGATCACGAAACGCTCAAACAGCGTCAGAAGGTCATTCAACAATTTATAGATTCACAGGCGATAGAAAATTGCCAAATCAAACTGAAAAAGCTGGGCGATATTGAGCGAGTATTAGCCCGCATTGCCTTAAAAACAGCCAGACCACGTGATTTCATACAGCTACGCAACACACTGGCATTGTTGCCTGATATGCATCAATTGTTGACGGACATGGATGCAAGTCGTCTGAAACAGTTGGATCGTGAATTAGGTACGTTTCCAGAATTACTGCAATTACTAAAAACAGCATTGATTGCCGAACCACCCGTATTGATTCGTGATGGCGGCGTGATTGCCGAAGGCTATAATGATGAACTCGATAAATTACGACATATTCGTGATGATGCCAGTCAGTTTTTACTTGACTTGGAACAGCGTGAACGCGAACGTACCGGAATCTCAACTCTGAAGGTGGGTTATAACCGCGTTCATGGATACTACATTGAGTTTAGCCGTGCTCACAACATAGAGTTGCCCGTTGAATATGTTCGACGACAGACACTCAAAAATGCTGAACGGTATATCACGCCCGAATTAAAAGACTTTGAAGATCAGGTGCTCAGTGCTAATGAACGTGCCTTGGCATTAGAAAAGTCGCTTTATGATGAGCTGTTTGTCAAAGTCGAACCTGATTTACCGGCATTGGAAGTCTCAGCGAATGCACTAGCAGAACTGGATGTACTGGCAAATCTTGCCGAACGGGCAGACGCGCTAAATTATGTGGCACCTATGTTTAGTGAGCAAGTAGGTCTCATTATTGAGTCGGGTCGACATCCAGTTGTTGAGGTGGTTAATGAACAACCTTTTTGCCCTAACGATCTTAATGTTAGCGACCAACAACGCTTGTTAATGATAACCGGTCCAAATATGGGGGGTAAGTCGACCTATATGCGTCAGGCAGCATTGATTGTATTGATGGCCCATATAGGCAGTTTTGTGCCAGCAACTAAAGTAGTCATCGGCCCTGTTGATCAGATATTTACGCGTATTGGTGCCTCTGATGATCTAGCCTCAGGACGTTCAACCTTTATGGTGGAAATGAGCGAGGCTGCAAACATTCTTAATAATGCCAGTCAATATAGTTTGGTATTAATGGATGAAATAGGGCGAGGTACCAGCACCTTTGATGGTTTGTCTTTAGCGTGGGCCTGTGCCGAGAAGCTAGTGCGAGATATTGGCGCGTACACCTTGTTTGCGACACATTATTTTGAGTTAACGCAGCTACCTGAACTCTATGATAAAGCCATCAATGTCCATCTGGATGCGATTGAACATGGTGATAAGATAGTATTTTTACATCAACTAAAATCGGGACCAGCCAATCAAAGTTATGGATTACAGGTTGCTCAGCTTGCTGGGGTGCCTAGTGATGTGATTAAAGCAGCTAAACACAAGATGATGCAGTTGGAAGAAAATAGACAGCAGAGTGTTGCAGAGGGGGAGAGGGTTTCACTACAAACAGATTTATTTAGACCAAAAGTTGAGCCGTCAGCAGTAGAACATTATTTAAGTCACATCAATCCAGATGAAATGTCTCCAAAACAGGCACTAGAACAGCTGTATGAGCTTATTGCTATATTAAAAAAGTAAAACAACAGCGAATTTAGTTTTAGTTAGACGATTAACATTAATCGACGTATTTAGCGGGCTCTTTAAATGTGGTCAGGTTGTTGCTGACCGGCGGCATTTGGATATGAAAGCCTTGCTGTTCCAGGTTTTGCATTACGATATTGACATCCTCCTGTGCTAATTGGCGTTCTGGAGATAAGCTTACTTCCATTACGAAAATAGGCTCCTGACCTATGGAATCATAGAGTGCTTGTGGCATGTTTGAAAAATCATCTTTTTGAGGCAGGTAAATATAGAGTCCATCTTTTCTTCTGCTTTTGTAGATATAACTTTTCATAATGTTAGCTACCTAAGAAATGGGTGGGTGATAGATAATCTGTACTACGGTATTAGCTGGATCATAACAATAAAAACTGCGTGCGCCATCACGATGGGTGCGAGGAGGTTGGCGTATGGAAATATCATGATATTGTAAAAACTTATACCATTCATCAACCTGATTCTCATTTTTAATGATAAAGCCGATATGATCCAGTTTTTGCTGGCCACTGGTATCGAAGTCATCACTGGCACGGTGCAATGCAAGGTTATCATTGCCCGATGTCAGGTAAACGTTATCCGGATCAGGCCGCCATTCAACTTGCATACCAAGTAAGTCAACATAGAACTTTTCACAGGCTTCAAGGTTAGTGACAAATAATGCTACGTGGCGCATACCTTCCGTAGCTGGCGGACGGTTCATTGTAGTTCTCCGAATACGTGTTGACAGCATTTCAACCAAATATCGTGACCAAACTGACGCTGTATTACCAATGGGAGTGCAATGGAACCACTGGCTAATAATTTGTCGTGAAATGATTTTAATTCATTACTATTACTGGGGTCAATGATATCACGCAAGGCATTTATAAGTGCCCAGCCGACAGCATAACTCATTGGAATTGATGGAGATTGACTGTACCAGCGAAGTTCCCCCATAGCTTGATCATGACTGAAACCAAGTGCGTCAACCATTTTGTCAGCAGCAGCCTTTAATGTTAAGCCCTGGGTGTGAATTTCAACATCAATCATTATGCGTAATGCGCGCCATAATCGGTCACGAAGCATCACGATGCGCTGACCTTGTTGGCGTTCAAATCCTTGTTCCAACATCATTTGTTCACAATACAAGGCCCAGCCTTCATAGAGGGTCGCACTTGGATGAAGGCGACGTAATAAAGCGCTACCCACTGACGACTGATTGGCAGTAACAAATTGCAAATGATGACCAGGCCATGCTTCGTGAACACTGGTTTGACATATTGCAGCCATATTGTGTTCTTTCAGCTCATTGTTATGACGTGTTGGTGTGACATAGTAAAAACCAGTTTGAGCTAAATCAGCAATGCTTGGATCCAGATAGGCTGCAAAGGGGATCTGGTGTTGCAAGAATTCGGGCGTAGCAATGACTTTAAGCGTTTGTTTTTCTGGCATTGTTACCAGATCATGCTTTCGCAAAAATGATTCGGCGGCCAGCATTTCCTGTTGATAGCTTACTAATAATTGGTCAGAAGTTGGATGTTGTTGCTGAATGTCAGCAAGAGTGAGATCACTAACGGCTAATTCAGCATCGAGAAGTTCTTTGGTCTGAGTAAACAGCTTTTGGCCGAATTTGTGGAGGACTTGTGCATTTACAGGTAAAAAATGCTGTTGTTTTAATAATCGGTCAAATTGTTCGCGTCCACAGGCAAAGTCACCCTCACACTTTGATTGAAGTCGCTTTAAAGATTGAATAAAGCTTTCCAAGGCATGAGCAGCATCAGCAATAGCTTGTTCGAGCTGATCATCGTGAAGAATTGCCTGATGAACTGATGGATGTTGATGCATATGATGACAGTAATCGATACCAGCCTTAGCTTCGGCTAAAGCCATATCTAACCAGACTTCTGGAATCACTTCGGGTGCGGTTGACAGATAATTTTTAGCATCACGCAAATGGCTCGGTATCGCTTTTAAACGACTTAGTAATGCATCACTGACGTTAGTAACAGGCCTAATGGTGAGTTGATGCAAGGCGTTAATAGGTAGAAATTGTGTAGGGTCACGATGTCGCCAGTCGTGCTCCATTAATGCATGATGTTCTAATTCAGCGTAGCCATGTAGTATTTGGTAATGAATCTTGCCCTCATCATCAAGTTTATTAACATCAATTTCATCCAATGCGGCCAGACATTTTTCATTAAGTACAATTTGAATACCAATCGCTTCATCATCGTGAGGCTTAAGTTTTCCGGCATGTTCTTCTATGCCCGCTTCAAGCGCCGCTTCCGGGTGGAAACGGCACCAACTTGTTAAATAACTTTGTTCAATTCTGTCAAAAGCGTGTTGACTTGTATTTGTATCATTAGTCGACATTGATGATCTCATAATCGTGTGTAATTTTGGCTGTTTTACCTAACATCAATGATGCAGAACAGTACTTTTCTGTAGAAAGCTCAACGGCGCGTTTGACTTGCGCATCTTTTAAATCTTTTCCGGTCACTTTGTAGTGGACATGAATTTTGGTGAATACTTTAGGTACATCCTCACTGCGTTCACTATCAATTTCAACCACACAATCACGAATATCCTGACGGGCTTTTTTCAGAATCTGAACCATATCAAATGACGTGCAGCCTCCCATTCCTAAAAGTAATAGTTCCATAGGGCGCATACCTGTACCATGTCCGCCCATCTCTTCAGGGCCATCCATTACTAGGCTATGACCTGTTCCTGACTCCCCCAAAAACATCAGGTCTTCAACCCACTTTACTCTTGCTTTCATGTCGGTATATCCTAAATGACTATTCAAAAACTAGTAATTCTGCCATATTAGCGTGTTAGAAGGCAGTGTTAGTTTACTATTAGGCATTGATATCATATTAATTCAAAAGTCATGCTATTACAGGAACAGTAATGGATTATTTAAAACATAAAGCGATAGAAGGGGGGTTGGCGGATTTTTTTCATTGCTGTCACAGTAAGCATTATCCGGCAAAATCCGTTTTGATTCGTCCTAATGATCCAGCAGATACATTGTACTATCTGCGCGAAGGTTCTGTTTCCATCAGTATGGAAAATGATGATGGTGAAGAATTGATTATTGCTTATCTGAATCAAGGAGATTTTCTGGGTGAGATTGGATTGTTTTCTGAAGTAGGCGATCGTAGTGTTATTGTTCGAGCACGCACAGATTGTAGAACTGAAGAAATTACATACCATCAGATAAAACTACTTGCCAACACACAACTAAAAAATTGTTACCCTACCTTATTGCAATATCTCGCTGAACAGATGGCTACACGATTGCTATCAACGACCCGTAAAGCGAGTGATTTAGCTTTTTTGGATGTGGCAGGAAGGGTAAAAATGGCACTAGCCGAATTAGCGATGCAGCCCGATGCGATGAAACATCCAGAAGGCATGCAGCTCAAAGTCACTCGGCAGGAAATTAGCCGTATGGTAGGGTGTTCACGTGAAATGGCTGGTAGGGTATTAAAAGAACTGCAAAAAGAAGGTGTGTTGTGGGCACATGGCAAAACGATGATTCTTTATGATAACGAACATCGAGAAAAATAATCCAGATTTAACTTCCATTTAACCCAGATTGTAGATGCGTGTTAATTGAATAACGCGCTGAGTTGTGCACCAGGGTCCTCTGCTCGCATAAAAGCTTCGCCAACCAGAAATCCATTAACATGATGTTCACGCATTAAAGCCACATCCTCTGGTGAGTGAATACCACTTTCTGTGATGACAGTATGATTATCAGGGATACGAGCGAGTAGCGATAATGTTGTATCCAGCGATGTGTCAAAAGTACTTAAGTTACGGTTGTTAATCCCGATCAACGGCAAGTTTAATAACAGTGCACGTTCAAGTTCTTCCAGATTGTGCACTTCAACCAATACATCCATTTCCAGCATCAATGCAAGATTTGTCAGTGTTTCTAATTGTTCATCATTCAATGCTGACACAATTAGTAATATACAGTCGGCTCCGATAGCACGGGCTTCATAGACCTGATAAGGATCAATAATAAAATCTTTACGAATCACTGGTAGTGAACATGCAGCACGAGCTTGTTTTAAATAGTCTTCATCACCTTGAAAAAAGTCCTTATCCGTCAATACTGACAAACAAGCAGCGCCATGTTCTGCATAGCTTTTGGCGATGTCGGCGGGTATGAAGTTTTCACGTAATAAACCTTTACTGGGAGACGCTTTTTTAATTTCAGCGATGACGGCTGCATGACCGGCATTAATTTTTGCTTCGATGGCTTCAACAAAGCCACGTGGTGCGTCAGCTGATTCAGCAAATTGGATCATTTGTTGAAGTGAGACTTTGGCGCTACGAGCGGTGATCTCTTCCTGTTTACGATGCAGGATTTTTTTTAAAATATCAGGTGTATCAGTCATAGTGAATTCTTAAGGTTATGAGTTACTGCAGGCAATCAGTGCATCAAGTTTTTGCTGCGCTTTGCCATTATCAATGAGAGTTTGGGCTTGTTTGATTCCATCGGCCAGAGATGCAGCCAGATCAGCAGCATAAATCGCAGCGCCAGCATTAAGCACAACGATGTCTCTTGCTGCTCCTGCCTTACCAGCAAAAATATCTTTAATAATGCCTAGACTCTGCTCGGCATTATCAACAGCAAGCTGGCTAATATCATGACGCTCCAGACCAAAATCTTCTGGTCTAATGGTATAGCTATGAATAGTGTCATTTTTAAGCTCAGCCACAAAGGTGTTAGCACCAATACTGATTTCATCGAGACCATCTTCAGCATGAACAACCAGCACATGTTTGCTGCCCAGTGTTTGTAAAACCTGCGCCATTGGCTCAACCCACTTCTTATCAAACACACCTAGCACTTGATGTTTAGCTTGTGCAGGATTAGTCAGAGGACCGAGTAGATTAAAGATTGTTCGTACCGCCATCTCACGACGTGGACCAATAGCATGTTTCATTGCGCCATGATGTTTTTGGGCAAACATGAAACCAACTCCTATAGAGTCAATACAGTGTTTAACCTGTTCAGGAGTGATTTCTATGTTCACACCAGCGGCTTCTAATACATCTGCACTGCCTGAACTACTGCTTATTGAGCGGTTACCATGCTTGGCGACTTTGGCACCCGCAGCCGCCACTACAAACGCGCTGGCAGTGGACACATTAAACGTACTGGCACCATCACCACCGGTTCCACAGGTATCAACAACATGATCGCCTGAAATATCAACAGGAGTGGCTAGGCTTCGCATGACTTTGGCTGCGGCCGCAATTTCGGTGACTGTTTCGCCTTTCATTTGTAGGCCGACCAGAAAGCCACCAATCTGAGCCGGAGTTGCCTGGCCCGACATGATTTTGCCCATAATAGCGGTCATTTCGTCACTGGATAAATCCTGCTTTTGAATAACGGCCTTTATTGCTGTTTGCAATTCCATAACAATTCTCGCTAACAATATTTAACGATCAAGAAAATTCTTTAACAAGGCATGTCCTTGTTCAGTCAAGATTGATTCAGGGTGAAACTGGACTCCCTCGATGGGGAGTGTTTTGTGTTGAATACCCATTATTTCATCCAGAGTCCCATCATCATTTTGTGTCCATGCAGTGACGTCAAAGCAGTCAGGAAGTGAGTCTTTATCAATGACCAATGAATGATAACGTGTTGCTTGAACAGGATTCGACAAGTCTTTGAAAACACCAGTATTATTGTGAAATATGGGTGATGTTTTTCCATGCATTATTTGGCGAGCATGAATGATCTTACCACCAAAAGCCTGTCCTATAGATTGATGGCCAAGGCACACGCCTAAGATAGGTTTTTTACCTGCAAAATGTTTAATCACCTGAAGTGAAATTCCTGCTTCGTTAGGTGTGCATGGTCCAGGCGAAATAACAATATGATCAGGATTTAATGCATCAATTTCGGCAATAGTGATTTTGTCATTTCGGTACACCTGCACATCGGCGCCAAGTTCACCAAAGTATTGAACAAGGTTATAAGTGAAGGAGTCGTAGTTGTCGATCATTAACAACATAGTGTTAGTCCAGAATTATGTGGTTTATGCATGTTTAGTGCTGTCCAGTCCCGCTTCGGCCATGGCGACAGCACGGAAAATTGCGCGCGCTTTATTCATGGTTTCCTGCCATTCCATTTCAGGAACAGAATCATAAACGATACCAGCACCAGCTTGAATATGGAGCGTCTTATCTTTGATGACTGCTGTACGAATAGCAATCGCAGTGTCCATATTCCCAGACCATGATAAATAGCCTACAGCACCAGCATAAACGCCGCGTTTAACAGGTTCAAGTTCATCTATGATTTCCATTGCTCGAACTTTAGCCGCGCCACTCACTGTACCGGCAGGGAAGGTTGCACGAAGCGCATCAATGCATGTCATATCGGGTAATACTTTCCCTGTCACATTAGAGACAATATGCATGACGTGTGAATATCGTTCAATGACCATTTTGTCTGTCAGTTTAACCGTCCCTGTCTGACTAACACGACCGGCATCATTACGACCCAAATCAATCAGCATCAGATGTTCTGCCAGTTCTTTTGGATCAGCAAGCAGGTCCAATTCTAGTGCATTGTCTTCTTCGGCAGTTTTACCTCGTGGGCGTGTACCAGCAATAGGACGAACAGTAACCTCATTGTCCTCCATCCTAACTAGAATTTCAGGTGAAGAGCCTACAATGTGGAAATCATCCAAATTGAGGTAATACATATACGGTGAAGGGTTTAATGTGCGTAATGCTCGATATAAATCCATGGCCTGAGCTGAGAAAGAAATCGATAAACGCTGCGACAAAACCACCTGCATGATGTCGCCATCGGTGATGTATTGTTTGGCTTTTTCAACAGCATTAATAAAACCATCATGGGTAAAACCTGACACAAAGTCATTTTCATCGACCGTATTATGGGCTTGTGATGAGGTATAACTAGGCGTTGATTTGCGGAGTTGTAGTGTAAGTTCATCCAGACGTTGTTGCCCCTGCTGATAGGCATCATTGGTCGCTGGATCCACATGAACGATCAAAAACAATCGACCGCTTAAGTTATCAAATACAATCAGTTCATCTGACACCATTAATAAAATGTCAGGACACTGGAGTGGGTCAGGGTTCGGACTATCACCTAAACGAGGCTCAATATAGCGCACAGTATCGTAGCCAAAATAACCAACCAGACCACCATTAAAGCGCGGTAAGCCTGTCAGGTCTGGTACTTTATATTGTTGTTTAAAGCTCTCTATCCAAGATAAAGGATCGGTTGAGCTGGTTTTTTCAATGAGTTCACCATGATGACGAACTTCAATTTGATCGCCAGTAATACGGACAACCGTTTCACTTGGCAGACCAATAATGGAGTACCGCCCCCATTTTTCACCACCATGTACTGATTCAAACAGATAGGAGTAGGGTGCATCAGCCAGTTTCAGGTAGGTGCTTAATGGCGTGTCGAGATCTGCCAGTACGTCACGTGCTAGTGGGATGCGGTTATAGCCCTGTTGGGCTAATTGTTCAAATTCTGCCAGTTTCATTATGTCGTGATCTAAAATAAATACTCAAGCTCTGCAAAGCTATCAATAACAGCATCAGGATTAGCGGTGCGAATATCGACACCGTGATTATAGCCATAACTCATACAAATAATTGAAAAACCAGCAGCACGAGAGGCTTTGACGTCACTGATGGAATCGCCGATCATCAAGGCGTTCTCCGGTTTAATACCAAAATATTCGGCACCATGTAACAACGGCGCTGGATCGGGTTTTTTCAAAGGCAAGGTGTCGCCACTGATCACAATTTCAAAATAATCATAAATACCCAGGTTCTTGAGAATTGGTAGGGTGAACTGTTCATCTTTATTGGTGACGCAGCCTATGCGGATTCCTTGATCTTTTAACCATTGCAAGCCATCAGAGATATGTGGGTATAGATGACTGCGTTTGCTGGCATTATCGGCATAAAGAGCCATAAATATAGGAGCCGCTTTTGCATATAGAGCATCACTCGATTCACCATCCAGTTGGTTTATCAGTGCACGATGAATTAAACGTGGAACACCATTGCCAACCCAGTTCCTGACATTGGCTTCGCCACGAGCAGGCATGTCCATTGCCTTCATCATTTCATCGACGCACCAGGCCAGATCCGGCACGCTATCGACTAGCGTGCCATCCAGATCGATTAGCACCATTTCTGGTTTTTTTAATGTCACGTGATTAGATTTTTGCTTGTGCTAATTCGGCACGTAGGGCCGCAATAACCGTTTCATAATGATGTGGATCGCTAGCTTGTGCAGCACCGAATACTGCAGAACCAGCTACAAAAGTACGTGCACCGGCTTCAGCAATTTCACGGATGTTTTTGATATTAACGCCACCATCAATTTCAAGATCGATATCATAACCACTGTCATCGATCATTTTCCGTGCTTCACGCAGCTTGTCTAATGTGTGTGGGATAAATGATTGACCACCGAAACCAGGATTCACGGACATAAGAAGAATACGATCTACTTTATCCAGAACATGTTCTGCTAATGATAATGGTGTCGCAGGGTTAAATACTAAGCCTGTTTTACAGCCTTCATTTTTAACCAGTTGCAGGCTTCGATCAATGTGTTCTGAAGCTTCAGGATGGAAAGTGATAAAACTTGCACCGGCTTGAGCAAAATCAGGAATGATGCGATCAACAGGTTTAACCATTAAATGAACATCAATTTCTGCAGTTACGCCATGTTTACGTAATGCATCACAAACCAATGGGCCGATAGTCAAATTAGGGACATAGTGATTGTCCATGACGTCGAAGTGAACAATGTCAGCGCCTGAAGCCAGTACGTTATCGACTTCTTCACCCAAGCGAGCGAAGTCTGCAGAAAGAATAGATGGAGCAATTTTAAAATCAGCCATAGTAGTCACTCTAAATTAGTTAATGTTGATAGTTATGAATTAAAACCCGATACTTTACCGCATGTGATTGCTTTTTTCAGCTTTTGTAATTAACTGCAGCTGATTATACTTAATGCTAGATTAATGTACGCATAATTGAAGGAATATGTTGGTGAAACGATTTCAAGCTATTTGTTTAGGTCTACTGTTTGCTGCTTGGCTTCCGCTGCCAGCTATTGCAGCACCAGAGGATGTCTCAGCAGCGACGGATGAAGAAACGACGTCAGAAGATGTTGATACCAGTAGTCCTGAAACCATTATGTTACGACACGTGAGTTCTGTTGATGGTTTTCAGTCAATAACTGTTGTGGATAAAGAGATAGATGCGACTTATATTGAAGAAACGTATGGCATACAACATGGTGCGATAGTTTTACTACATGAGCAAGGTGACAATATTGACAGTCAAAGCATTATTACATCACTGCGTCATCAATTGCCTGAATTTGGTTGGTCAACATTGACCCTAGCATTAGACTTTCCGATTGAATCGAATATTTTTCTGTCAGTTGCGCATGAAAAGAATGCCAGTGATGCTGCTGGAGACGAAGAACAAGGCAGTGAAACAACAGTAGAACCTGATCAAGCTGCGGCTTCTGAGAGCGAAAATGATGCCGAACCAGAATCATTGCCACCTATCTCAAACCTGCAAAGAATGGAAGCTGCTCTGGAGTTTTTGAAAGCGAAAGGTACAAAACGTATTGTGTTTTTAGGACATGGTGCAGGCGGTGCTTTAGCAGTTGAACTACTGGGTGAGATTACCACTCCTATTTCAGCTTTAATTTTGCTTGGAACACCAGCATTGCCTACTGATGATATTTTCAATCCTATGCGACAACCCATTTTTGATGTTTATGGTGACAATGATATTGATGGTGTGGCTGCTGGAGTTAAACATAGAAAAACTCTTATGAAACGTGCGAAAGACAATAGATATCAAGCTCGTAAAGTGTTTGGAGCAGATCATGATTTTCACGGTATTCAGCCGATATTGGCATCAATTATTCGAGGCTGGTTGAATACAACCTTTGTGGAAAAGGATAAAAAGTAATAATGCGCCTTTATTACGATGGTTTAGTTGTCCATCAATCACATTCTGATGATGGCGTCATTGAGGTAGTAGATCTGGGCGATACCCGTTCATTACATTTTGGTACTTTTCCACGACAAAGCAGCATGTCCTTGCGCACACCTCATACATTGGAACTAACCTATACTGAGGCCATGATGGCTTGTTTATTGTTAAACCCTAATCCAGAGAGAATATTGGTAGTTGGATTAGGTGGTGGTTCGCTGGTTAAGTTTTTATTACATCACTATCCCGATTGTGTGATCGATGTGGTTGAATATAGACAAGACGTCATCAAGGTAGCGCACGGTTATTTTAACGTGCCTGAAAATGATCTTCGATTGAATATACATATCGGTGATGGTTACCTGTTTGTGAAAGAGCAGTATTATCAGGCTGATACCAGCTATGATTTGTTATTAGTTGATGCCTATGATCATGTTGGTATGGCTTCCAGTGTTGGAGTACAAGCTTTTTTTGATGCCTGCGCAGGCTTATTAACACAGCAAGGTGTGATGAGTATCAATTTGTGGGGAAGTGATCGCCCTTTATTCAATCAAACTATGGATCGTATTAATCAAAGTTTTGAAGGTAGAACACTGGCTTTGCCGGTGGAGAATAAAGGCAATGTAATTGGTTTGGCGACCAAGCATACTGTTACCCAAGCATCGTTAAAAAAATTAAAAGCATCCGTTGAACAACAAGAATTACGGCTTAACATTAATTTACCAAAATCATTACAGGCTCTGACACACCAGAATCGATCTTTCATCAGTCGGTTATTTAGCTAATGTCTCATTCACCGCTACTCATGTTGGGCTTGTTGTTAGTCAGCGGTTTATTAATGAGTTTGCTTGCTTCTCGGATCAATATGCCACGCATCGCGGCATATGCCATTGCTGGTTTGATTTGGTCTGAAGACTTATTAGGCGGTGTATTAGCATTGGATATGACAGAGTGGTCACAGCCACTCACTGCCATTTCCTTAGCAATTATTGCTTACATAATTGGTGGTTCGATAACGTTTGAACAATTGCGTCGCTTAGGCAAAGTCATTACCTTTTGTACCTTGGGCGAATCATTGGGTGGGGTATTTGCTGTCATTTTGGCAGTTTACTTCTATCAGCCTGTTATTGATGGTTCTGTCTGGGTGTTAGCTGCTGTATTAGGGGTGTTAGCAACCACGACAGCCCCTGCAGCTACCGTAGCTGTCATCCATCAATACCGAGCAAAAGGGCCTCTAACCACTTCATTGTTAGGGGTGGTTGCACTGGATGATGTTTTTGGCGTGATTTTATTTTCTCTGATGTTGGTACTGGTGACTGGCACTAGTTTCAATGATGCTGCTATCAGTTCGGGAATAGAGATCTTCGGTGGAGTAGGGCTTGGTGTTGTTATTGGCTGGTTACTGGCCTTTTTGGGACACAAGGTTCGTAATCAAAGTTTTTTATTACCCATGGTGCTTGCAGCTTTGTTACTCAGTCAGGGTGTTGCCGAATGGTGGCATGTTTCACCCTTGTTAACTGCAATGGCCATTGGTTTTAGTGCTCGTTCGGTTTATATATCGGGGGGAGAACGTCTGTTTGCACCAGTCGAATATTTGGAAGAACTGGTGTTTATTCTTTTTTTCACCTTGGCTGGTGCACATTTTAAATTATCGTTATTCCTGCAGGCTATTGATTTGGTGGTCATTTATATCTTTGCCCGCGTCATAGGAAAAATGATTGGGATCCGTATTGCAGCAAGGTTGAGTCGAGCACCTGTAGTGGTGGCAAATTATCTGGGATTTGGAGTGATTCCACAGGCAGGTATTGCTATAGGTCTGGCACTTTCATTACTGCATCGTCCTGAAGTGCAGGATATCGCTTTATTAGCGCTCAATGTTATATTGGCGAGCACATTGATTTATGAAGTATTGGGTCCGTTTGCGACACGTTACGCAATATTCAAGGCCGGTGAGGCAAAACTATGACAGAACAAGATTTTGCTCATATTTTCGTATCAGAGTGGTTGAGTCTCCATCCTGAAACACCGGTAGTGGTCGCTGGAAAAACTCCCATGCGCGAAGTGGCGTTAACGTTGTTAGCTAATAATAGTCGAGATGCCTATATCGTTGATGAAAACAATAAAGTGTTGGGGCATTTGAGTTTTGGCAAAATGACGAATCATTTGTTGTCAGAACACCGTCCAATCCATACTCACAGGCAATTATTCGCACGAGTAACTGATCCGACAGCAGAAGAGGTGATGGACCCTCATTTTGCATATGCACGTTGTGATGAATCGTTATGTGAAGTTATTCACCGACAATTGGAACGGGATGTTGATACTTTAGTTGTTTTGGCAGAAGATAATACTTTGTTAGGTTCAGTGAGTCTTAGGGATTTAGTTGCGGAAAGTTTGAAATGAAAACTGTTTTAGCTATTAATATTGTTGTTGGCAGCCTTCTTTTCTCATTCTTACATAGCGCTACTGCAAGCGAAACAATCGAATTAGTACTGTTGCGGTCTGAACATAAGCTGATGGTAAAACAGGGTGACAATGTTTTACGTACATTCAAAGTCGCCTTGGGCAGTGCGGGAAGAAAGGCCAAGCAAAGGGAAGGCGATCATGCCACACCTAAAGGCCAGTATGCGATAACTAAAGTACGTGACAGTGATCGATTTCATTTGTTTTTACAGCTCAATTATCCAAACATGGATGATGCTAAAAGAGCGTTAAAAAATCACCTGATTAGTCGAGAGCAATACCAGAGTATTCTCGAGGCTCATTTTTTTGGTAGGCTTCCCCCACAAAATACCGCATTAGGTGGAGCGATTGGTATCCACGGCATAGGGCGGGAAACAAAAAATAAACTGGAAATTCACCAGATCGCTGACTGGACACAAGGTTGTATAGCCTTACGCAATAGTGAAGTTGAAGAATTAAGCCGTTTTGTACATATTGGCACTCCCGTTATTATTGTCGATTAACACTTCTTACATTCACTGGCCTCTCAATAGCCAAATATAGTTTTCTCAGATACTTGCTTGAATTTGTTAGAATACACGGCTGAGTTTACTGCACACGTTGCACAGAGGTCTTATGCAAGCCGCACCTGATATTTTTTCCTATCGTAAGTTTTGGGCACACCGATTTGGTGTAGCTCCTCAATTGCCCATGTCACGTGAGGAAATGGATGAGCTTGGCTGGGATTCCTGTGACGTTATTCTGGTTACCGGAGATGCATACGTAGATCATCCGAGTTTTGGTATGGCGTTGATTGGTCGACTTATAGAAGCGCAAGGCTTTCGTGTCGGTATCATTTCACAGCCCGACTGGACCAGTGCCGACGACTTTAAACAGTTGGGTAAGCCCAATCTGTTTTTTGGTGTTACCGGCGGCAATATGGATTCAATGGTTAACCGCTATACGTCAGATCGTCGTATTCGTAGCAATGATGCTTATACTGCTGACGGTGAGGGAGGAAAACGACCTGACCGTTGTGTTGTGGCTTATAGCCAGCGTTGTCGTGAAGCGTTTAAAGGTGTTCCGATCATTATTGGTGGCATTGAGGCCAGTCTGCGTCGTATTGCACATTTTGATTACTGGTCTGAAAAAGTACGTCGTTCGGTGATTATGGATTCCAAGGCCGATTTGCTGGTTTATGGTAATGGTGAACGGCAGGTGGTAGACATTGCTCATCGTTTGGCTGCTGGCGAGCCGGTTTCTGAATTAACAGATATTCGTGGAACAGCATTTGTCACCAAGCACGGTCAACGTGAGGGCTGGTGGGAGAAAGATTCAACTAGTGTTGATACACCGGGCAAAGTGAATCCACCGATTGATCCTTATGAAATGAAAACCACCACCAGTTGTGATCAATCTCAGGAACAAAACTCAATAGCTGATGGTGCTCAGATCATTCATTTCAAACGTGCTGAAATCCAGGACAAGGCACACACGGTTGTTCGATTGCCCAGTTATCATTTGGTCAAAGATGATACGGTATTGTATGCCCATACATCACGGATCCTGCATCTGGAAACCAATCCTGGTAATGCATTAGCTTTGGTTCAACAGCATGGTGAGCGTGATGTATGGCTTAACCCACCACCAATTCCATTAACTACCGAAGAAATGGATGGCGTATTTGATTTGCCATACAGTCGTGTTGCACATAAGCAATACGGTGACAAAAACATTCCTGCTTATGAAATGATCCGTTTTTCGGTCAATATCATGCGAGGTTGTTTTGGTGGTTGTACCTTCTGTTCTATTACTGAACATGAAGGACGGATTATTCAAAGCCGATCTGAAGATTCGATCATTAAAGAAGTGGAAGCCATTCGTGATACGACACCGGGCTTTACGGGTGTGATTTCAGATTTGGGTGGCCCGACAGCCAATATGTATCGGCTTGCATGTAAGAGCGAAGAAATTGAAGCCAGTTGTCGTCGCTTGTCCTGTGTTTACCCTGGGATCTGTAAAAATCTTAATACAGACCACACGCCATTGATCAATCTTTATCGTCGCGCTCGATCATTGCCGGGCATTAAAAAGATCTTGATTGCATCAGGATTACGATACGATCTAGCGGTGTTATCACCTGATTATGTCAAAGAACTGGTGACCCATCATGTTGGTGGTTATTTGAAAATCGCCCCTGAACACACGGAAGAAGGGCCGTTACATCAAATGATGAAGCCGGGTATTGGCACCTATGACAAGTTTAAAGCTATGTTCGACAAGTACTCAAAAGCAGCTGGCAAAGAACAGTATTTGATTCCATATTTTATCGCTGCTCATCCAGGCACTACCGATAAGGATATGATGAATCTTGCCATCTGGCTGAAACGCAATGGTTTTCGCGCTGATCAGGTTCAAGCCTATTTGCCATCACCGATGTCAGCGGCTGCCGCTATGTATCACTCGGGCAAAGACACCTTGCACAAAGTACGGCGCAAAGGTGGGGATATAGTGGTTCCTAAAGGCATTAAAGTCAGGCGTTTGCATAAGGCCTTTTTGCGTTACCACGATCCTGAAAACTGGCCGATGTTACGAGAAGCCTTGCAAAAAATGGGTCGAGCCGATTTGATTGGCAATGGTAAAAAACATTTGATTCCAGCATGGCAACCAGCAGGTACCGGCGGTCAGAGTGAAGGCAGTCGTGTCACTCGCAAAGCGAACAGACCTAATGGGGAAAAACTGTCTTCAAATGGAAAAAGTTTTCGTACTCAACATGTACGAAATTCAACGAAACCTAAGCCCAAAGCTGCTAAAAGAAATCGTCGTTAGCATCAGCCAGCAGGTATAAGCGATCAAATTCCTGTTCCAGCGTGTTATTGGGTAGATCCTCACCAACACGGCTATACCAGTAACTGGCATTACCAAGATCGCCTTCTTCACGATGTAAATAGCCGTGAATCAGGCAGGCGAGTTCATCGTGATAATCCTGGATTAGCTGGTGTGCACCATTCCAGTCTCCCTGAGCGGCAAGATCCAGTGCTTCTATGTGTTCAGATGCCATGACTATGTCTCATAAATGATTGGACAATTGTATGGTAATACAGGAGTAGAATAAGGGGAAAGAGTGAAAGAGCGTTACAGTCTGGTTAAAAATAGTAATTTTGCAGATATTTATTCGGATTTGGCCTGCTTCAATTGAACCCTTAAACCACCAAGTTTAGGGGATTGGTCCAACTGTAAGTCAAAGCGGTAAATCTCGGCAATTTCTTTAACAATAGAAAGGCCAAGGCCATGCCCAGCAATGGATTCATCAACTCGTGATCCACGGGTAGTGATCAGCTTTAGTTGCTGCTCTGAGCATCCCGGGCCATCATCTTCAACTGTAATGGTAATCAATGGCTCAGTGATAATGTTACAGATGATGGTGCTTTTAGCCCACTTACAGCTGTTATCCAGTACATTTCCGAGCAGCTCTAACATGTCATGTCGGTCGGTATTAGCAAATGCCCCATCATCGACATGGCAATCAAACCTCAGATCTTTGTCGCGATAGATTTGTTGGAGCACTTTTATAAGATCAGGCAACTCCTTTGAAGGAATAAATTGCTGGCCGGGCGTGCCAGCTCCAGCAATACGGGCTCGAGTGAGCTCATGGTCAATAATTTGTTGCATACGAGTTGTATGTTCCTGCATTTCATCATGAACATCAGGAAGGTGTTTTATCTTTTCATTGTCAGATAGTTGAGTCATTAAATTCAATGGCCCTTTTAAAGTATGGGCCAGATTACCCAGGGCATTACGGGACCTTTCCAATCGTTGGGTCATGAGTGACAACAACTTGTTGACAGCAACGACAAGAGGTTTAATTTCATCAGGAACCTGTTCAGTCAAACGCCCTTGTTGACCATCCGATAATTGCTGTATTTCGACGTGGATTTGCTTTAGGGGACGGAAAGAATACTGAACAATAACCCTTTGAATTAACAGCAGTAATAACAGTGCAAAAATGGCAATACTGATGAATATTGAGCTGTATGTTTTCAGTTGCTGATAAATAGGGCCAACATCTTCTGCGATTGCAATGGTCAGGTTCTGCCCTTGCTTGTTATAAGTAGCTATATGAATCAGCAAAGATTGCTCATCAGGCCCTGTTTGGTGCAAGGTCTGAACCTGACCTAACGGTGGAGGGGAGAAGCTGAGTCTGGTATCCCAAAGTGAACGCGAGTGGAGTGGGGACTGTCCATTAACAAAAGTGACTTGATAATAATGCCCGGAATAAGGTTGAGAATAGACCGTACCAAGTTTGGATTCTGTGAGAATCGGTTTTGCATTGGCATCAAACTGGATGGAAGCCAGAAGACTTTGACTGTCGTGCTCGGATCGTGAGGCAATAAAACTCTCAGTCAACTGTCGTACCACAGAGTATTGTGCCCAACCCAGAACTATCATTAACAAAATCAGACTGATAGCCAGACCGGCCTGTAGACGATGCTCAAGTGAATTCATGCTGCAGGATCTTCAAACACATACCCTTGACCACGTCTTGTTTTGATAGTGTCCTTGCCTATTTTCTGTCGCAGTCGACTTATATGAACTTCAAGTACATTGCTTTCATGCTCTGAATCACCTTCGTATATGTGTTCGTTGAGTTGTGACTGAGAGAGTATTTTTCCAGATTTACTCATAAAATAACGCAATAAACGAAACTCCATCCCTGACAGTACAATGATTTCACCCGAGGGCAAAATAGCGTGCTGCCGTTCTTCATCCAGACTGATACCCGCTACTTTAAGTTGAACGCCGGTTCTTTCTTGACTGCGTCTAAGCAGTGCATCAATACGAGCAAGTAGCTCTTCAGTATGAAAGGGTTTACCAACATAGTCATCTGCACCAGCCTTTAAGCCTTCGACCCTTTCATGCCAGCCATCACGTGCAGTGAGTATAATTACAGGCAGAGCTATCTCCTGACTACGCCAGTTTTGCAAGACAGCAATGCCCGGTTTACCGGGAAGCCCCAGATCGAGAATGACACAATCATAGGGCTCTTCAAAACCTTGAAACTCAGCGTCAATACCGTTATCCACCAGATCAACAGCAAAACCTGCACGTTTCAACTCCCGTTTAAGGCGAGATCCAAGTCGAGGATCATCTTCAGCTAATAGTAATCGCATGAGTTATGTCCATAGACGGTTAAATTAGGTACGGATAAATTAGTCATCAATCAATTTCAGTTCCTGACCAGTTTTGGCATCGAACATAAGTTTGTGTACATGTCCCTGTTGATCGAGAAGCTCAACTTCATAGATCAGACGATCATCTTCCGGTTCCAGTTCTATCTCCAGTATTTGCCAATCACCATGCTGGCGTATAGATTGAAGCAGTGTTTCAAGGGACACAATCTTCCCACGTTCATGTAATGCTCTGGCACGATCATTATCATCATCTGAATACGCTGAAAATGAGGCCATCACAATTACGATTAGCCCAATTAAAAGGGAACCGAGTTTCATTGTTTAGTTCCAGCCACGTCTGGATCCTGGAATTTTGATTTCACGCTCATTAAATGATCCCTTATCTGCTTGACTGTGGCAGGCTATACAATTACTGAAGCTACCAATTTCAGGGTTGTTTTTAACCCGTGTTAGCGAAATCTCACGATGTTGTCGTTTAAAGTATAGCGTATCCGTAATTCGCAATGGCGCCTCATCTGGTGACAGCGAATTAGTAATTCTGCGAGACCGTTTGTAATTACTTAAATCAGCGGCATTTTTTACCAGATATCGCAAAAGACGAGCATGCGAATCTGGATCAAGCTCAGCATTGTCGCCAAAATGATCCTCTAAGCCTGACATGATCTTTACCCATGAACGAGCAGGCAATAAGCCAGGTTGATACCCAAAATGACAGCTGGCACATTCGCTACGATAGAGTTCGTTATTAACAGGTGCAACATCTAATCGTGATGCTTTTGACCAGCCTGTAATACCGCCAGATTCTTCGCCACTTCCACTACAATATACAAGTGAGGCAAAGATTGAACCAGTGATAAAGGTACCTATAAGCAGTGTTTTTTTCATGATGAAGTCCTCAACGTCAATTCTTTATTGTTTACTTAGAAAAAGAAGCATGTCGCCTTTTTCTTGAGCTGTGCATTCACGCCCCCACGTCCATTTACAGTTACGACGGAACCATTTTTCTATTTTCTCCTGATCGGTGAATCGTTTTGGGTTGGCGGTCGGTGACATGGGCTTTATCGTCTTGCCGGTTTTAATGTGTTTGCCAGTGGTGTTGAAATCATTACCGTGACAGCTGGCACAACTACGAGTGACGGGACTCTTTGAATGAATAATTTCATTATTCCAAAGAGTTTTTCCAGCATCGACACTGAATTCGCCAGCACCTTGTGATTGATAACCCTGTAGCGTCGTGTCAACCACTTCAGTTGCAAATACGGGGCTTTGGAGTGTTATAAACATTCCTGTTAGTAACAAAATATATTTAGGCATAGCAATTTCCTTAAATGGTGGAGACGAATATTATTTTTCTTCATCTTTGTAGCCGGTAAACATGGCGCGTACGAGGTTCTCTCTGTGAGAGATACTGGCTGCAATCACCCCCAGAACATGCAGCCCCACAAGTATTAATGTGAAATTGGCAAAGAATTCGTGTATGTCTTCAGCTTCGTCATAAATAAAGTCTGGAACAGTCTGCATGAGGTTAACCAGGGGCCCAGACAATTCTTCTGTGGCATAGGCCATAAGACCGGTGAGTGTGGTGATGGCGAGACTCACTAGCAAGGCGATAACCATCGCGCCGCCAGCAGGATTGTGCCCGAGATAGCGTTTCGCTCGGTTATAGAAAATGTCTTTAAGATAACTGGCAATAACGCTGGGTTTACAGACAAAGTCAGTGAAGCGGGCATGTCGAGTGCCAATCAGACCCCATATGACACGAAACACGATCAAGCCGATAATGGTATAGCCGGCATAGGCGTGAAGAGTCATGAAATCATCTTCGGTCAGGTATGCGATTAGAAAGTAGGAAACCAATGTCCAGTGAAAAATTCTGACTGCGGGGTCCCATACTTTGATTTGTTGGTTAGTGTTCATCATATCTCTCCTGATGTTGTTTGGTGACATCATAGCTATCAAAGATGAAATGAAGCTGAAAACACACAACACAATGTAAAATTTTATTGTGAATTTTTTCTGTTCTTAAGTTGGATTGAACTATAATGAACGGCTGTAATCATTGACCGATGTTGTGTTATTGAATGAATATTCTTGCTTTAGATACCTGTACTGAATCATGTTCTGCTGCCTTGCTTTATCAAGGTCAGTTGTATGAATTAACCGAAGGGACTCAACGGGGTCATTCCGACATGATTCTGGGTATGATGGACGCACTTTTCGAGCAGGCTGGAACTTCTATTTCATCTATTGATGCAGTGGCTTTTGGTAGAGGACCGGGATCATTTACTGGTGTACGTGTGGGTGTAGGTGTTGCACAAGGTATTGCATACGCTCGTGATGTGCCTGTCATTCCTGTCTCATCATTGGCCGCTCTGGCTCAAGATGCTGTCGATACACTGAATGTTGAACAGGTGGCAGTGGCAATGGATGCTCGAATGGGTGAAATATATTGTGCCAGTTATCACTGTGAAGACGGACTGGTTCATTTGCTGGATCAGGAGCGTGTTTGCCCACCAGAACAGTTTATTCCAGAATCAGACCAACAATGGGTTGGCGTAGGATCAGGTTGGAGTGAGTATGACTCAATATTACGACAAAACTTTTCGGGCAACTTAGCTCAAGTCAGTGTTGAACACTACCCTCAGGCATCGAGCATCATCAAGTTGGCTCAACGTGAAATAGCCGCTGGGCGACTATTACCGGCAGAGCAGGCATTGCCTGTTTATTTACGAAATAATGTAGCCAAAAAAAGGGCGAACAGTAGCCATGCATAAACCAGACAAACTTTATGCATCACCGCTTGATGACTTGATTGATTTTCGTTTTGATGAGCGAGTAGTGAATGTCTTCCCTGATATGATTCAACGCTCGGTGCCTGGTTATGGCACTATCATTTCAACCATTGGTATTCTGGCAGCCAGATATGCTCAGCCCAATAGTCATTGTTATGATTTAGGTTGCTCATTAGGCGCTGCAACGTTATCTATGCGTGCCCGTATCAACCAGCCAGGTTGTGACATTATTGCTGTCGATAATTCAGCTGCAATGATTGAACGTGGTCAACAAATTCTTGCTTCAGATTCAACATCAGATGTTCCGGTAACCCTACTATGTGCTGATATACAGGACGTTGCGATTGAAAAGGCATCGGTTGTTGTGATGAATTTTACCTTACAGTTTATTCCCCTTGAGGATCGTCTGGCCCTGATAGAACGGATTTATCAAGGATTAAAGCCGGGTGGAGTGTTGATATTATCTGAAAAAATTGCATTTGAAGATCCGCAACAACAGAACTTTCAGACCGCTATTCATCATGATTTTAAACGTGCCAATGGCTATAGCGACCTGGAAATCAGCCAAAAAAGGACTGCACTGGAAAACGTGCTGATTCCGGAAACCTTATCCAGCCACCAACAGCGTTTGCATGCAGCTGGATTTGGTTTTAGTGATATCTGGTTTCAATGTTTTAATTTTGTTTCATTGGTTGCCATTAAATGAGTGGCTATCGTTCGTTGTATAAACAGCTTGACGATATGGGGCTGACGGAATGGTCACAGCAGTTGCAACAGATTATTCCAGCAAAACTAAGTGCCGATACTCACGGAAAAATGAAAGTATGGCAAGCGGCATTGAACTCATTACCTGAAATAACACCCTCATCTATTGAGCTGAAAGATAAAGTTAAAATAGGGACGGCAGATGATCTGGCATGTATTGATCGAAATCTGTTTATCGAACAATTAAAGACCTTTCATCCTTGGCGTAAAGGACCCTATGAACTGTTTGGTGTTGATATTGATACTGAATGGCATTCAGACTGGAAATGGGATCGCCTGTTACCGCATATTCAACCTTTAGCAGGCAGGAAAGTGCTGGACATTGGTGGGGGCAACGGCTATCACGGTTGGCGAATGTTGGGTGAAGGAGCCGATTTGGTGCTAGGCATCGACCCAACATTGATTTTTGTCATGCAATACCTTTTTATGCAAAGGTATATTGGTGATAGTAATCATTATGTCCTGCCATTGGGTATTGAAGACCTGCCTGATAACTTAGCCTGTTTTGATACCGTTTTTTCAATGGGCGTGTTGTATCATCGACGTTCGCCGTTAGATCATCTATTAGATCTACGATCCTGTTTGCGTTCTGGTGGTGAACTGGTGTTAGAAACATTGATTATAGATGGCGAACATGGCGATGTATTAATGCCAGAAGAGCGTTATGCAAAAATGCGAAATGTGTGGTTTATCCCATCTCAATCAACCATGGAGTTGTGGTTACGTCGCTGTGGTTTTAAAAACGTGGGATGTGTGAATAGTACTATCACCAGTTTGGATGAGCAGCGACAGACGGACTGGATGCATTTTGAGTCCTTAGCTGATTTTCTTGACCCACAAGACAAGACGAAAACCATCGAAGGCTATCCTGCACCACTACGAGCCATATTCACTGCTATCGCGCCATAAAAAAAGCCACAGTACATGTCTTATACTGTGGCTTTTTTGTCATTGCGATCAATATTGATGATGCAATATTTAATTCATAGAATCCATATCTAACTGTGCAATCCAGTGACCTTCATAATTCATACAAGAATTCAGTTCTTTTTCCTCAGTAACTGAATTGTGTTTAACGGTCAGGTCATAGCTGATGCAAGGACGAAGATCCTGACTATAGTGTTGGCCAATTTTCAATTCATAGTGTGTTGTAGTGTCAATATTGTACCAAGTGTTCAATGCACCAGTCGGCTGTGATGACAGAATATCCTGCGTTCTATTTAAATCAGAAATGGTCATCACGGTGCCTGCGTCGATTCCTGCTTCAACGCCAGCAAGTAGTTCTACTGGTGATTCTGATGCATTGATGCTCATTGATAAAACAGAACCGAATAAGGTTAAAGCTATTAATTTTTTCATTTAATTGTAGTTCCTTCTGGCCAGCTAACCGGGATAGTTAACAATACGAACAGAATACAGACCAGAACTAAAAAAGAAACGAGATAACCAACTAATTTTATCGGGAATTTATTCCTTAAGGTGAGAGTGAATATTTTCCCTGTAGGTATTAATAGTAAGAAAATCAGATTGGAAGAGATAGATCTCTTGCTAAAAGCTAGCGGTGCGTTATGATTGTCCTTGATGTAGTTAGAATGTTTAACTGAAGGGATTTGATGCATGGCCATGAGAAAATCGGATTTTAAATTACGAATCAGCACAATCGTCATAGTTGCTTTGATTCTAATTGCCGCTGTAATTAGTTGGGCGGTGATTGTGAATAATCAATTTTCTCAGGTCCATCACATATGGACAAATCATGAACAGCAATCAAACGACGGCTATTCACTATTAAATGATTTAAATCGTCAAATGGGCTTTGGTGGTTTTATACATAATTATAAAAATTTTCTTTTGCGGGGTGACAAGAAAAGTCGTGAGGCCACTAAAGAAAATCTGGTGGATGTATTCATGACACTTGATCGGCTTGAGACTATTTTTGTTACTCCGAATGAATTTTCGGCCTTGGCTAAAATTCGTGCGGGATTTGAAAAATATAAAACTAATTTTGAGTTGATTATGCTGTTGAAATCTAAAGGAAAGCACCCCAATGCAATCGATAATATAGTTAAGATCAACGATGAGCCTATTCTAAATGGACTTAGCATATTGTATGAAAATAGCTACAGGCGCCACTTGCAGGTCAGAAAGGATACAGAAGTAGCATTGATAAAAGCCGAGCAGTTTTTGCTTAGCGGGGTACTATTTATTCTCCCCATTTTTTGGGTTACCTGGTTAATCATTCACTTCATGAGACAACTTCTCTTTGCTCAAGAATATGCAGAGTCTGCCAGTCAAGCCAAAAGTGACTTTCTTTCCAATATGAGTCATGAAATTCGTACACCGATGAACAGCATTATAGGTATGACCTATCTGGTGCTACAGACGGAGTTGAACAGCAAACAAAAAGACTATATTAGAAAAGTTCACATTTCAGCAGAACACTTACTGTACATCATTAACGATATTCTGGATCTTTCTAAGATTGAGGCTGGGAAATTAGAGCTAGAGAACGCCCCATTCCATCTAAAAGAAGTACAAGAACATCTGAAAAGTATGTTTTTAGACAGGGCCTTAACCAAGGGAGTTAAGCTATCGTTCGATTTTGACGAAGTTGGTGATTGGTATGTGAATGGCGATGAGGTGCGCTTTGAACAAATAATGATAAATCTCGTCGGTAATGCCATTAAATTTACTGAAAGTGGCGGTGAAATTAATGTCAGGTGCAGATTAGAGTATGAAAATCATTCCACCTGTATTATAAAAATGGAAATTAAAGACAATGGTATAGGGCTCTCAGAAGAGCAGCAAAGCCACCTGTATGCCTCTTTTGAGCAAGCAGATAGTTCAATAACTCGTAAATATGGTGGAACAGGTTTAGGTTTGGCTATATGTAAACAACTGGTTACCATGATGAGAGGAGACATAGGTGTTAGCAGTGAGCTTGGAAAGGGCAGTTGTTTCTGGTTTACAGTTGAGTTTCCTAAAATCTCAGCAACGACTATATACATAGATGAAAGGGAGGTTGTCGCGCTGGATCGCATTGCTGGACAGAAGATTTTACTGGTCGAAGATAATGAATTTAATCAACAAGTGGCTACAGATATTTTGGAAAGCGCTGGAGCCATTGTCAAGATAGCAAATAATGGTGTCGAAGCAGTGTTGGCGATGGCAAAAAAAAATAATAACGTATCTTTAATATTAATGGATATGCAGATGCCAGAAATGGACGGTTTAAAAGCGACAGAAATTATACGAAGACTTGGCTATGATGACTTGCCCATCATAGCGATGACAGCAAATGCCTCGTTTGACGATCAAGAAAAATGTTTCAGTTCGGGCATGAATGATTTTATTAGTAAGCCATTTAAGCCAGATGAGTTATGCGAAAAAATTAGGCGTTGCATCACGGAAGAAAGTGGCTCTAGAAAACAATCCGTGATAACACGCAATTCTGAAGAACAAGCTAAAAAGGAGGTGGGCAAACTTGATTTGTCTATTCTGGTCGATATGATTGGTACAGATGAGGCCGACAAACTTGCAGTGTATTTAAATAAGTTTCTGGAATCAGCACAGCGTGGCATGGCTGATATTGATGAGGCATATCAGCATCAGGATATTGATGCATTGAACAAAATAGGGCATAAAATTAAATCTTCCGCCAGAACTGTTGGTGCCCTCACTTTTGCTGATTTATGTGAAGCTTTAGAAGAATTGACTGGTGAATATGCACTAAGCAAATCCAGAACGATTATTGACCGTATGCTTGTTGAATTAGTGCACCTTGAACATGAGATTGCTCATTTCTCTGATAACCCTGACCAAGAAAAATAGCTTCGTCATTATGTAAAATATGGACATATGAGGTAATCAGGCGTCAGCGTAATTTTCATAGGGAGGGGAGAGGCTAACACGCCACGCATGTTGGTCATATAACAATGAATATCGAATCAGCTCTTAGTAAAGAAGAACCAATAGTCATTATTATTTAGCACGAATTGATTGGTCGTATTAGTGAGGAGATGCTGATGTTAGTAGATTCAATCAGGTGTTATTTTCCTATTTTATCTAACAAATTATATTGACGGTTTACCTGGTGGTTTTTATTAGCAGTAGGAACAAAAAAGCCCCATGTATATGATACATAGGGCTTAATATATGGCGGAGAGTCAGGGATTCGAACCCTGGGTAGGGATAAACCTACGCTGGTTTTCAAGACCAGTACATTCAACCGCTCTGTCAACTCTCCAAGACGCGAAATAATACTAGGATTGCGGGCACAAAACAACCTGAAAAGTTAAATTCCTTTATTTTATTCATAAGGCTTGCACTTCTGAACTTATTAGGTAGGATCATGGTCTGAGATATACAATGTATACATGACCTATTACATATCGGAGATTAACTGATGAACTATAATGCACAATCAACTGTTGTTCGTTCACAACAGTCGGTATTAGAAACAAATAAGCTGCTACGTAATACATACAGCCTTCTGGCGTTGACGTTAGTGTTCAGTGCACTGACTGCTGGTCTGTCAATGGCGTTTAATTTGCCTCATCCCGGATTGATCATTACTTTGGTCGGTTATTTCGGGTTGTTATTTCTGACTACAAAGCTACGTAATAGTGTATGGGGAATAGCCTCAGTTTTTGCTTTGACTGGCTTTATGGGGCTGACTCTTGGGCCTATCATTAACGCATATCTTGGTTTGCCGAATGGTAGCGAGATTGTCATGCAAGCGCTCGGTGGCACAGGACTTATCTTTTTTGCGTTATCTGCGTATGCAATAAAAAGTGAAAAAGACTTTAGCTTTATGGGTGGTTTTTTGATGGTCGGTATCCTAGTCGGATTTCTGGCTGGTTTAGGCGCTATTTTCTTTGAAATGCCAGGGCTGTCTTTAGCAGTATCGGCAATGTTTGTATTGTTGATGTCTGGCTTGATATTGTATGAAACAAGTCAAATCATTCACGGTGGTGAAACCAATTACATCATGGCTACAGTAACGTTATATGTCACTATCTACAATCTGTTCACCAGCTTGCTACATTTGCTAGGTGCGATGTCTGGTGATGATTAATCACTACAGATTTCCTATGATATAGATCACAAACAAGCCTCGTTAAATACGAGGCTTGTTTGTTTTTACGATAGAATAAGCACTGTATGAATAATTCAGAACAACAGCCACAATTGATTGATCGCTTCGGCCGCAAAGTGACATATGTAAGGATGTCCATTACCGACCGTTGTGATTTTCGATGCGTGTATTGCATGGATGAAGAAATGACTTTTATGCCGCGTGAACACCTGTTGAATTTGGAAGAAATTGTTTTTTTACTTCGCGCTTTTTGTGAGCTTGGAGTTGAAAAAATCAGAATCACGGGTGGTGAGCCATTAGTTCGACGTAATGTGGATTGGTTGTTTGAACAGCTTGGTCAGCTTAAACAATCAACAGCGTTGAGGAATTGACGTTGACCACCAATGGTTCACAACTGACCAAATATGCAAGTTCAATGGCTTCAGCAGGCTTAGATAGGATTAATATTAGTCTTGATTCCCTCAAGATTGATCGCTTTCGTGAACTGACACGTAATGGTGATTTGAATACAGTGCTCGCAGGCATAGAAGCAGCTAATAAGGCTGGGTTTAAACGAATCAAGCTTAACGCCGTTATCATGAAAGGGCGAAATGAGGATGAAATCATTGATCTGGCACGGTTTGCTATTAATCATGATTTAGATATTACTTATATAGAAGAAATGCCCTTGGGTCAGGTCAGTCACGCACGTGATGAAAGTTATTGCTCTAGTGATGAAGTATTAGCTGAGCTAAAAACGGTTTTCGAATTACAACCGTCTGTTACGAACACTGGTGGCCCTTCCCGCTATTACCAGGTGGCAGGGACAAACAGTAAGATAGGTTTTATATCACCACATAGCCATAACTTTTGTGAAAGCTGTAACCGTGTGCGAGTTACTACTGAGGGACGTTTGTTACTGTGTTTAGGTCAAGAACATTCTGTCGACTTACGCGACATTATTCGTCGCTATCCAGAGGATAGTGAGCGACTAAAACAGGCGATTATTGACTCAATGTCGATTAAACCTGAAGGCCATGATTTTAATATTGAATCAGAAGCCGTCATCAAAAGACATATGAGTGTTACGGGTGGCTAGTTACTGCCCTGAAATGACGAATGCAGGCATTCATAGTCTACACTCAGCAATGGTGCTTGATGAGCGTGGTGAAACACGAGAGATCTTTCTGACTGGCGAGCGGCCGCTTACTATTTATCTTGATAAACAGGAAATTGTTACCCTGATGACAATGGGGGCGCAACCTGAGTTATTAACATTGGGCTATTTGCGTAATCAGGGGTTGGTTCACGCCCTAGAAGATGTGGTAGCGATACAGGTAGATTGGGATGTTGAAGCTGTTGCCGTGACCACACGGCAAACCCGTTCAGACATCAGTCAATTATTGTCTAAACGTACAGTTACCAGTGGTTGTGGTCAGGGCACCATGTTTGGGCATGTAATGGAGTCACTCAATCGACTGACAATAAGCTGTCCAGATTTTACTTCTGACTCTATATATCAGGTTCTACATGGCCTGGACGAATATAATCAAATGTATAAAAAAGCCGGGGCGGTACATGGTTGTGCATTGTGTTCAACAGATGGGGATGTTGAAATGTTTGTTGAAGATGTTGGTCGCCACAATGCCGTTGATGCTATTTCTGGCTGGATGTGGATAGAAGGCATCACCGGTGCAGACAAGGTGTTTTACACTACTGGACGGCTGACATCGGAAATGGTTATTAAAGTCGCACAAATGCAGGTGCCATTATTATTGTCACGCTCTGGTGTCACAGAGAAGGGATTAAGTATTGCCCAGCAAATTGGTATTGGCATGGTTGCCCGAGCTAAGGGAAAACATTTTCTGGTCTTTAACGGACTAGAAAAATTCAAAAGCTAGTCACTCTAGTGGCGTGGCATAGGCCGTCATAAAGCCTTTGCAACGACTCCATTAACATCAAATTTATTTATATTAAAGTTTTAATTTAACTTTAATAACATAGATCAATGATTTTACTATATAAAATGGTTTGAATAATTTGGCAATGGGTAGTAATATTCCTGTTGAGGAATTTGAGAATGATGTGGTTGCACAGGTAAGTGTGCCGTTATGGAATAGGTATTTATCTGACCCTTAGCTATTCGGGCTCAGTTTGTACTGATTATTAAAGGAAGGTATTAAACAACACTATTCAGTGGAGAAAAAGTAATGGCTTCTTTAGATAACGATGTTAGTCAGAACGTTATAAGTGAAACTAACATGAAATCTTTCGAGCAAGGTGAGAAGGAACACCTTCCCAAACAGTCACGACAGGTCGTAATTGTTGATGATGAGTCGACAGGAAGAACTATTCTTGCCAAGATTGTACAACAAGTGGCTGATGACCTTACCGTTGTTGAATTTGATAATCCTAAAGATGTATTGGTGTGGTTAGAGTCAAATCATCCTTCTTTGATCATTACAGATTTTCGTATGCCTGACCTTAATGGGGTTGAGTTTATTAAAAAGGTGCGTGAAAAACAGGATTGTCTGAATATTCCAATAATGATGATCACTGTTGTCAGTGAGAAAGAGGTACGCTACGAAGCTTTGGATGCCGGTGCTACCGCTTTTCTAACGCGTCCTATCGACCAAATTGAGTGTCGTACCAGCTGTCGAAATTTATTGCAGCTACACGAACAACATTTGATTATTCAAGATAGAGCTAATTGGCTAGCTGAACAGGTTGAAATTGCCACTCAACAAATTGTGCTTCGTGAACGTGAAACGTTGTTAAGGTTAGCTAAGGCAGGTGAATATCGTGACGAAGAAACCGGGAATCATGTCATAAGGATGGCGAAATATTCTAGAATTATCGCCGAGGAGATGGGTTTAAGCCATGAGGAATGTGAAGATATAGAATACGCGGCTCCAATGCATGATATCGGTAAAATAGGTATCCCTGATGGAGTCTTGCTAAAAGCAGCTAAGCTTAATGAAAGTGAGTGGGAAATAATGAAGTGTCATACCACCATCGGGTATGGAATCCTTGCAAATAGTCAGTCTAAGTATATGCAAATGGGAGCGATCATTGCACTTAATCATCACGAGCGGATCGATGGTAAAGGTTATCCGATGGGTTTACATGGTGAAGATATTCCACTCATTGCCCGCATTGTAGCTGTAGCGGATATTTATGATGCACTCGTGTCAGTGAGGCCATATAAAGATGCCTGGTCAATAGAGGATGCAATTGCCTATTTGAAAAAACAAGCGGGTACACAGCTAGATCCTCAATGTGTTGATGCTTTTTGCAAACGGATTGCCGATATTGGCAAAATTCAGTCAGATTATGCAGATGATATAGAACCAAAAAGTCAAACGGATTGATTTTATTAATGAAAGAAAAACTAAAAATATTAGACTGGATCAGGCAACGGACAAAGACGACAGGAGATTCAGAGCCTGAACAAGCTAGTTTGAGACTGATCATAGGTATTATGTTAGTTTCATATTTCTGTTTACCATGGGCAGAAGGTGAGACTTTTAAGCAGGCGATTGGATCGGTAGCGAGTCTAGTAACTATTGGATATTACACTGGAGCATTAGCGATAGCGGTTGCAATCCTAATTCATCCTAAACAGTCTCAGGCAAGACGTATCGCAGGTATATTTCTGGACATGACATCATTATCAGTAGTGATGTTTTTAGCTGGTTCTGAAAGTGTGTTTTTATTTGTGTTATATCTATGGGTTATTCTCGGTAATGGCTTTCGATATGGGCTTAAATACTTATATATTTCATTGATAGTAGCCGTACTGGGTTTTTCTTCCGCAATAACATGGGGAAGTTACTGGCAAACTCATCAATCAGAACCTATAGCGCTAAGTCTATTATTTCTACTAATATTGATACCAGCTTATAGCTCTTTTCTGATAAAAAAATTACATGCTGCCATTGCTTCTGCAAAACAGGCAAATGACGCTAAAAGTCGATTTTTAGCAAATATGTCTCATGAATTAAGAACACCACTAAATGGGGTTATAGGCATGGGCGATCTGTTAAGAGAAACCAAACTTGACAAAGAACAACGTGAATTCATTAATACGATGCACAGTTCTGCTCACACACTTTTAGAGTTAATCGAAAAAGTCCTTGATATTTCGAAGATTGAAGCGGGAAAAATTACAATAACCCACCGTCAAATTGACTTGCATGCACTTGTTAATTCAGTACTTTCTATGCAAGTACCGATTGGGGCTGTAAAGGGAATCACTGTTTCATGCACGATCGATTCTGATGTGCCTTTTTTGCTTGAGGGCGACCAGCCTCATATCCGCCAAATACTAATCAATTTGATCGGTAATGCAATTAAGTTTACTGATCAGGGTTCAGTCAAGCTACATATATTTCAAATCGAAAGTGATGAAGAGAGCGTTATCCTCCGTTTTGAAGTCAAAGATACTGGTATTGGCATAGATGAACATTTATTGCCCACCGTCTTCGACGACTTTACGCAAGTTGGATCAACGGAACGGACTGTTGGTGGTACTGGGCTTGGAACGACAATTTCAAAAGAACTAGTCGAATTAATGGGTGGAAAGATTGGCGTAGAAAGCAAACTTCACCAAGGTTCAACCTTCTGGTTTGAGCTACCTTTTACTATTGCTTTTAATACTAGCCAGGATATTTCAGATAAACACATGTTGGTCATGTCGTCAGAGTCTAGTACAGCGGTGATTAAGCCCATTTTGCATGGATGGAATATAGAGTTTGACTTAGTTAAGTCACCAATTCACGCACTGAAGATGTTGACTCGAGCTATCGATGAAAGTGATGGCTACAAGGTTCTTCTTGTTGATCAACAGAGTCTTGGAGATATTTCACCAGTTCAGTTTGCTGAAATGCTTAAAGCCGATCGCTTGCTGAATGGTTTATCTCTAGTGCTGATTACTTCTACGAACACTACAATCTATGATGATGAAATAGGTCAATATTACATTTCAATCATTGATGAGATCACTGATAAACGACTGTTGTTTAATGCAATACATGCGGCACAAAGTATTCGTCTTAATGGTGACAATGTGATCTCTATTTCGGAACATTATGCCAGTCAGGTAGGTGCGAAACCATTAAACATATTGGTAGCCGAAGATAATAAAGTAAATCAGCAGGTTATTGAAGGCATATTGAAGCGAGCAGGGCATACCGTACTAGTAGCTGATACGGGTGAAAAGGCGCTAGACATTCTAGATGAGGAACTAGATCAGATAGATTTGTTAATTGTGGATAAAAACATGCCAGAGCGTTCAGGCGATGAGGTTGTTCAGGCATTGCGCTATATGGATACGCAGAAAGAGTTACCCGTTATTATGTTGACGGCAGATGCGACTCCAGAAGCAAGAGAAGTAAGTATCAATATAGGTGTTAATGCATTTTTAACCAAGCCAATTGATTCCTTTGCATTGTTGGAAAAAATTGCATTCTTATCAAATCAGGAATTTTCACCGGCTCAGAACCGCAATTACGGTCAGGCTGCGTTAACCACATCTTTAAAAGAAGATAACGCTGATGTAAAAAAAGACTCAATTAAAGATAACGAATGGTTCGATGAACATGTATTTCATCAGCTAGCAATGTTAGATAGAGACCCGGCATTTATAAGGCGTTTAATTAATGGCTTTGTCCAAGATGGAGAAAAACACATTGCAGGTATAAAAAACTCAATATCACATGACTACCTTGAGTTTCGAGAGTCTTTACATGCATTGAAAGGATCGGCTACTGAGCTCGGTGCTAAACGGCTTGCCGAAATCTGCCTTCGTGGAGAACAACATAAACCCTATGATATCGGAACAGAAAAGCTAGTTCAGTTGGGTAACGACATCGAAATGATCTATCAGAATACGGCAACTGCACTAGATATCGCCGTATCTAATGCTGAGAAGAACTCTAGAGATTAATTTAATTTGTTTTTAGAACTTTGCCTTTTGACCAAACGTTCCATCATTCGTAAATCTTTCTCTGTTAGGTTAAGCGCTGAGTCTGCCCAGACATTAGCGATATCAACTAATTCCTGATAAGTGACTTGATTACAAATATCCTTGATTTTAGACATTGCCCGGTAACTGTTTGGTGAACGTTTGGCGGCTTTTATGTATTTATATAATTCAAGTTCGCCTTCGCCTGGTTCGGCAAGAATATCAATAACTCCCATCTCATAGAGTTCTTCAGAGTTATAGAGTTTACCCGACAGAATCATTTTTTCAGCCGCCGCAGAACCAATTTTTCTTGAAAGTAAGGAATAGGCCCCCATCCCAGGAAACAGGTTAAATAGTACCTCTGGCAAACCAAGTTTTATACCACGTTCAGCGATAATTAAGTTACTGGATAATGCAGCCTCAAAGCCACCTCCTAATGCATCGCCCTGAATTAATGAAACAGTGGTCAGGTCAAGGTCAAAGTGGAACATGTTCTGGTAAAGGATATCAATGCATTGGATTGCATAAGATAGCAGACCATCACGATTTTTTTCTTGGATCAATGAGCGGAATAAGTGTAAATCACCTCCAAGGTTAAATACGCCTTGCACATTAGAACCGACCACAAGGTAATCATATTTTGTATTACTACTGTATGCCATTTCTGCTTTTACATTACTTAGGTACGCTGTTAGATCGTTGAGTAACGTTGGGGTAAAGCATGGTCTGGGTTCACCAGACATTAAGAACCAACCGATCTTGTATTCACTGTCATAAAATGTCTTTAATTGTGTATATTTGTTCTCCGTGTGTTGGCCTAGCTTACTATTATAAGGTTCACTTAACTGTACTACAGTATTCATCTCGTTCTCTCCTGAACTTGTATGACTTAATGTTTATAGATGACTAATTTTTGACATAATTAAACTGTCTTACATGAGGCAAGCATAAACTGTGCCGATTTTTAGGAGGAAATAAAAGGAGTAACCAATTGAAATTGATTACTATATTCTGAAACTTTTATTCAGAAAATGAATTTTTCAAGTTTGGCGTGTGAATTTAATGATATGCCGGCGGTCACGTTTATTAGGGCGGCCTTTTTCGTGTCTGAAACCAAGCGGTTGATTTTTGATTTCTTCACGCAATTGTTCACGTTTGGTGATACTGTCATCACTCTCAACATAAAGCAACTGCGCTTCGGGAGCAGGGCGACGTTGTTTTGATACGCCCAAAACCGTGATCACATGTTCATAGGGTGGTTTAGTAATCGTTAAAACATCATTGGCCTTGATAATACGACTGGGTTTAACGCGGTGCTTGTTAAGATGAACTTTACCACCATTAATGGCTTCAACAGCCAAGCTACGGGTTTTATAAAACCGCGCAGCCCATAACCACTTGTCTAGCCGTTGACTGTCATCGTGTTGCTCTTCCTGTTTTGCCATTTAATGCCCTTATGCCTTTCCTTGTAGCTGAGGCAAAATGGATTCATTTTCTAATGTGGATGTATCCTGAGTGATTTCTTCACCTTTGGCAATGGTACGTAAAAGTCTACGCATGATTTTTCCGGAACGTGTTTTTGGCAGATTGTCTGCATAACGAATGTCATCTGGCTTTGCAATAGCGCCAATTTGTTCGCCAACCCATGCTCGTAGTTCCTGTGTTAGCTCATCATCAATACCACCTGTAGGGCGATCTCCTCTTAGCACAACATACGCAAACACAGCCTCACCTTTCACATCATGAGGTTGACCGACCACAGCGGCTTCAGCAACACGTGGGTGTGCCACTAATGCCGATTCAATCTCCATCGTGCCGAGGCGGTGACCAGAGACATTCAATACATCATCAATACGGCCCATGATCCAGAAAAAACCATCTTCATCTCGACGTGCACTATCACCTGCCAGATAATATTTGCCATCAAAATAAGGCCAATAGGTATCTTTATAACGTTGGTTATCACCCCATACGGTTTGAATCATAGATGGCCACGGCTGACGAATCACCAAATAACCACCTTCATCTGCATGAGTGATTTCTTCGCCTTCCTGATTAACAACAGCGGCATCGATGCCAGGTAATGCCCGGGTGCATGAACCGGGCTTTGTAGTCGTGACTGCAGGTACAGGGGCAATCATATGTGCACCTGTTTCTGTTTGCCACCAGGTATCAACAATTGGGCAGCGTCGTTGGCCAATGACGTTGTAATACCACATCCATGCTTCAGGGTTGATAGGTTCACCGACCGTACCCAGTAAGCGCAGTTTTGACAGGTCATAACTGTTTGGAATGTCATCCCCCATTTTCATTAAGGCTCGGATTGCAGTTGGTGCGGTATAAAAAATTGTGACGCCTAGGCGGGTGCAGATATCCCAGAATCGGCCGCCATTAGGTACAGTTGGAACACCTTCATAAATAACGATAGTTGCACCGGTTGCCAATGGTCCGTATGCAACATAGGTATGACCAGTGATCCAGCCTACATCAGCCGTACACCAAAAGACGTCTGAGTCCTGAATATCAAAAACCCAGCGCATGGTTGTGATGGCATTTAACAAGTAGCCGCCACTGGAGTGTTGAATACCTTTAGGTTTTCCCGTTGAGCCAGAGGTATACAGTAAAAATAGCGGGTGAGTAGCATCTACCCAAACTGGCTCACAATCAGAATTGTGTCCTTTTTCAGCGTCAGACCACCAGATATCACGCTCGGGCTGCATGTTAATGTCATGACCGGTACGCTTGAATACAATCACAGTTTTAACAGAATCACAGCCTTGGTTTAATGCAGTGTCAGTGGTGGCTTTAAGTTCTATGATCTTGCCACCGCGATGACCACCATCAGCGGTAATCACTAGTTTTGCCTGAGTATCTTCAATACGGTCTTTTAATGATGATGCTGAAAACCCACCAAAAACCACAGAATGGATGGCGCCAATGCGAGCACAAGCCTGCATAGCAACAACCGCTTCGGCAATCATCGGCATATAGATAATAACGCGATCACCTTGAGTAATGCCTTGCGCTTTTAATGCGTTTGAAAATCGGCATACACGAGCATGCAATTCTTGATAACTGATATGTTCAATATCACCAGGTTCACCTTCGAAGATAATGGCCGTTTTATCGGCATTATGTTCTAACTGACGATCCAGACAATTGTAGGAAACATTCAGTTTGCCATCAGGGAACCAGCGATAGAAGGGCGCATTGGATGAGTCTAAAGTGGTAGTAAACGGTGTTTGCCAGTCAATTTCTTTACGAGCCTGTGTCGCCCAGAACCCGGGATTATCTTGCTCAGCTTGAGCATATAACTCATTGAGCTGTTCGGATGATAACGAAGCAGTGCGAACAAATTCAGCACTAGGTGGGAAATGGCGGTTTTCATGTAATGTAGATTGAATGTTGTCTTGGCTCATGGTGCAACACCTTTGTAATTATTTGTTTCAGATTCTAGAGTTGGAGTATAGCTTGGAATGCAAGGCAAAAAAAATCTGTCAGGAACAGATTTTGAATACGAAGCAGCTCCAGAGGAGTGAAATATAGGAACATATTTCATTCAAAAACTCCCCCATCAACACCGTTAATGGAGGAGTTTTTGGCAGTCTTAACTTAGAAAAATCCCAGTGGGCTTGTGCTGTAACTAACCAACAGATTCTTAGTTTGTTGATAGTGATCTAGCATCATTTTATGGGTTTCACGGCCTACGCCTGATTTTTTGTAACCACCAAATGCAGCATGTGCAGGGTAGAGGTGATAACAGTTAGTCCAGACACGACCCGCTTCAATCCCACGGCCCATACGGTAAGCAAGGTTCATGTCACGTGTCCATACACCGGCACCCAGACCAAACTCAGTATCATTAGCAATAGCCAACGCTTCCGCTTCGTCCTTAAAGGTAGTGACTGAGACGACAGGTCCAAAAATTTCTTCCTGAAAGATACGCATTTTATTGGTGCCTTTAAGCAGCGTTGGTTCAATGTAATAGCCACTGTCAAATTCAGCGCCGAGTTGTTCAATGTTGCCACCAATCAGAAGTTCAGCACCTTCTTCTTTACCAATTTCCACATAACTCAGGATCTTGTCGAACTGTTCTTTTGATGCCTGAGCACCTACCTGTGTGTCAGTATCAAGTGGGTTGCCGCGAATAATTTTCTTGGAACGTTCAATCACGATAGAAATAAATTCATCGTAAATGCTTTCCTGAATCAGTGCACGAGAAGGACAGGTACAGACTTCACCTTGATTGAAGAAGGCCAGCACCGCACCTTCAGCACATTTGCTGATGTAATCTTCTTCCTGTTGCATGATGTCTTCAAAGAAGATGTTAGGCGATTTTCCACCTAATTCAACTGTTGAAGGAATAATGTTTTCAGCTGCACATTTCAAAATATGCGCACCAACTGGTGTTGAACCAGTAAAGGCTATTTTAGCAATGCGGGTGCTGGTTGCTAGCGCTTGTCCGGCTTCTTTACCAAAACCATTAACAATATTAAGTACACCCGGTGGCAATAAGTCACCAATGACTTCAATCAGTTTGAGAATAGAAACTGGTGTTTGTTCTGCTGGTTTCATCACAACGCAGTTGCCTGTAACCAGTGCTGGAGCTAATTTCCATGCTGCCATCAATAATGGGAAATTCCATGGAATGATTTGCCCTACAACACCAAGCGGCTCATGAAACTGGTATGACACCGTGGTTTCATCCAACTCACCCATGGTGCCTTCCTGAGCACGAATACAGCCTGCATAATAACGGAAATGATCAATACACAATGGTACGTCAGCGGCTAGAGTTTCACGAACAGCTTTACCGTTATCCCATGTTTCTGCAACAGCCAGCATTTCAAGGTTCTCTTCCATGCGATCTGCTATTTTTAGTAGCAGATTAGAACGTTCAGTAACTGATGTTTTACCCCAGCTAGCTTTAGCGGCATGAGCAGCATCTAGCGCTAAATTAATATCTTCTTCTGTAGAACGTGGGATCTCACAAAAAGCTTCACCCGTTACCGGCGTGCTATTCGTAAAATATTGGCCTTTAACAGGAGCGACCCATTGACCATTAATATAGTTGCCGTAACGTTCCTTAAATGAAACGATAGCACCGTCTTTACCAGGTTGTGCATAAATCATAATTCTTCTCTCCAGATCTTTATGAAACATCAAGGATAATTCCTCACATGGAGGAGCACTTGACCAATATTCTTATTTACTTGACTTACAGTCCACAACAGACACAAAATTGAATTCACATTTTGTCCAACTGTTAAACATACAATGCAAATTGAAAAACTACAACTGGAGAAGCGACGCGAGAAAAGGCAGTTATTGATTGAAAATAAACTGACATTCGCGGGTCCAGAGACCGAGCTAAGTATCTATGACACCTATCGCGCCACATCGGGTGTTGGGCTGGATGCTGACCAATTGATGTATTGCGGTATGGTCAAGGGCAAAAAAATCATGCATGACTTCCAGCAAACAGAAGGGCAAGTTTTTTTGCCTCATGAATCCTTTGTAATGCCACCAGGGGAATATGTCGAAATTGATTTTCCTGATGCTACCGAAGATCTGCCAACTACCTGCTTAACCATAGAAATAGCCAAAGAACGTATTGAAACGATTTCAGAGCGTATGCGAGATCTGACCATGATGGGGGAAATTGATCATGACTGGGCGTATCAGCCTCATATTGTTCACACTCACCACACAACCGATACTCAGCAACTTTTAGATAAACTGGTAACTTTGTTTACTACCAACCACCCTGACAAAGCGATGATGGTTGATTTAGGTGTGTCGGAACTCATTATTCGTCTGTTAAGGCAGCAGGGTAGGGAATTATTACTGGCCTATTGTCGCAAAATGCCTGATGCCAGCGGTATCACCGCCGCCATTCATTATCTTGAAAAGAACATTGAAATACCATTAGACATAGACCTGTTATGTCGTCACGCTTGCATGAGCCGAAGTCGGCTATATATAGAGTTTAAAAAACAATTGGGTTGTTCACCAGGTGAATATCACCAGCAAATGCGCTTAAAACTGGCTGCTGATCAAATACGTACTGGCAAGACAGTCACACAAGCTTGTTATGACGTGGGGTTTAATGATCTTAGTCATTTCAGCCGTCGATTTACCCGGTTTTTCGGCTGTTCACCAAGTGCATACAGAGAACAACATAACGCTGCTGTTGTGTCCTAGGTCTTAAAACTGAGCATTACAGACAAAAAAACACCCCGAAGAACGGGGTATCTTTTGCCAGCATTAATTCCTTTATTTAATGGTGGCAGTATGAGGTTTGTTCGTAAAAGTATTAAACGCGGTTCTTTTCTCTAATTTCATCCAGTGTTTTACAGTCAATGCATAACGTGGCTGTTGGACGCGCTTCAAGACGGCGAATACCAATCTCAGTACCACACGATTCACAGAAACCATAATCGCCTTTATCAAGATCATCTAACGACTGGTTAATTTTTTTGATCAGCTTGCGTTCACGATCGCGAGTACGTAGCTCAAGGGTAAACTCTTCTTCCTGAGTAGCTCGGTCATTAGGATCAGGAAAGTTAGCAGCATCATCTTGCATGTGATGAACAGTGCGATCCACTTCTTCCATCAACTGCTTTTTCCAGTTTTCAAGAATAGCTCGAAAGTGAGTAGTTTGCTCATCATTCATGTATTCCTCACCCGTTTTTTCTACATATGGGCTGAATTTCGCTTCAATTGAATCCATCTAAAAAAACCTCATAACTTTTCAAAATTTAAGGGCGCATCTATACCAGATGAATCCCTGATGTGCAAAAAATTTGTTACTATTCTAGCCTATTTTTTACTAATAAAACGAGTTATGAAGCAATTAAAAGCAGTGATTTTCGATGTTGATGGTACTTTGGCTGAAACCGAGCGTGACGGTCATCGTGTGGCTTTCAATCGCGCATTCTCAGATGCAGGGCTAGATTGGGATTGGGATGAAGATTTATACGGCCAATTATTAGCGGTCACCGGCGGTAAAGAACGCATCCAATATTTCTTATCCCATTTTTATACAGACTTCGATTATGACGGCGATATTGATGCTTTGATTGCTGAGTTGCATGCTGCTAAAACAAAACATTACGTGGCGTTGTTAGAAAGCAAAGCCATTGGTTTACGTCCTGGTGTATCAAGACTGATGGCTGAACTTAGATCATCCGGAGTGCGACTCGCGATAGCAACCACAACTACGCCGGCCAATGTCATCGCATTAATTAAAAGTACACTCGGCGAACATGCCCTTGAATGGTTCGATTACATTGCTGCTGGTGATGTTGTGCCGGCCAAAAAGCCAGCCTCAGATATTTTTGAACATTGTCTGCAAGAAATTGGTTTGTCAGCCGATGACTGTCTGGCGCTGGAAGATTCAGCCAATGGTGTGTTGGCATCCTGTGGAGCCAACATTCCCACTGTGGTCACGTTAAATAATTACACTCGTGATGATGACTTTACGGGTGCAATCAGTGTTATCACACATCTGGGTGAAGCCAACTTACCATGTGAATATATTTCCGGTGAGCCAATTAATGCCCCATTAATCACTGTGGATGTGCTAAAACGGCTACATGCACATGCCTAAAAAAATCGCCCAGCGGGCTAAAGAGATCTCACCTTTCCACGTGATGGATATTCTGGCGCAGGCGAGAAAGCTGGAAGCGCAGGGCAGGGATATCATTCATATGGAAGTCGGTGAGCCTGATTTTGATACCCCACTGCCGATCATTGATGCAGGACTAGAAGCTCTAAAATCTGGAAAAACACACTACACGCCCGCTTTGGGTTTGCCTGAATTACGTCAGACGATTGCTGACTGGTATCAACAACGCTATCAGGTTGAAATCTCGGCAAGTCGTATTGTGGTGACGCCCGGAGCATCGGGTGCCTTATTGTTGATTATGGGTGCGTTACTCGATCAAGGCCAAAATGTACTGATGGCCGATCCGGGTTATCCCTGCAACCGACATTTCGCCCGATTTGTAGAGGGTAGTGCTAAAGCAGTCAATGTTGATGCCAGTACTGATTACCAACTCACCGATGCACATATCGAAACCCATTGGGATGAAAATACAGCACTGGCACTGGTAGCCTCACCCTCCAACCCGACTGGAACAATGTTAAACCACCAGCAACTAGCCGACCTGTCCAATGCCGTGAAAGCAAAAAATGCTCATCTGGTGGTTGATGAGATTTACCATGGCCTGACCTATGACGGCTTTGAAGCACCGACTGTCCTGTCAGTCGATCACAATGCCTTTGTGGTCAACAGCTTTTCCAAATTTTTCGGTATGACGGGGTGGCGTTTGGGGTGGCTGGTAGTGCCCGAAGACTATATTGAAGTCATGGATAGACTCGCACAAAACCTGTTTTTAGCCGCACCAACAGTTTCGCAATATGCAGCGCTGGCTGCCTTTAAACCAGAAACGGTAGCGATACTGGAACAACGCAGACAGATATTTGAACAACGTCGTAATGCTTTATTACCGGGCTTACGCGAGTTGGGTTTTGATATTCCAGTAACACCACAGGGTGCCTTTTATCTGTATGCCAACTGCTCAGCCTTGCTCAATGACAACTATCCCGACAGTATGGCCTTGTCCAAATATCTACTGGAACATGCCAGTGTTGCTATCACACCGGGGCTGGACTTTGGTTCAAATCAGGCCGAACAGCATTGTCGTTTTGCCTACACTACGGATTCTGAACGGTTATTAGAAGCTCTGAAACGAATGGCAAATGTAGTGAAAAAGAGTTAAGTAAGGTCAATGCTGATATTAGTTTTGAACCGATATTATTAGCTGTTGGATCTAACGATTGATAAACAACAAATGGGACAAGTTATTACTCTGACCCATTTATTTTGGAGTAAATATTAAAATGATAACCGATAAAGCTAAAGGTGTTTTTGACAAAACCATTGATGTCGTATTCAGCGTTATACTGGCATTTATTGTTCTTGGTATTGTAATTGGAACAGCTCAACTTTTTGTTACAACGTGGAAGCTGTTCGCGTTTGAAGGCATCAGTGAACACTACATTAATTTAATTGCCGATGTGCTTACGCTCTATGTATTAATTGAGTTATCGCGATCGTTAGTGGAGTACTTTAGCACCCAAAAGCTTCGACTTACTTTTATTATTGATGCAGCCATAGTGTTTGTTATACGAGAAATATTGATTGCGCTGTTTAAACACGAGGTTGAGCCAGAAATGCTCTATGCTTTTTCCGTTTTCTTATTTGTTCTAGGTGCGTTAAGAATAGGCTCTATTCTGGTTAATCAACGAGAACGGGAACTCTTAAAATAAGAGGAATTATGCTCTGATTTTATTTTTTCAAGGAATATAGATGAATTTCAATTCAGCCTATGAGCTGTGAGATAATGTGTCGTTATTATGTGTGTGAAAAGCACATCCAAAATACAAAACATATCAATAGGGAACGAAATGACACAATCAACAATTATCTATACCAAAACAGATGAAGCGCCGGCACTGGCGACACAGTCTTTATTACCTATTATTAGAGGGTTCGTTAAATCTGCAGATATAGATGTTGAACTCAGTGATATTTCATTGGCAGGACGGGCGATTGCCAACTTTCCTGAGTATTTGTCGGATGATCAAAAAATAGCGGATGCCTTGTCAGAGTTAGGCCAACTGGCGTTAAAACCCGAAACCAATATCATCAAGTTACCGAATATCAGTGCGTCGATTCCACAGTTAAAAGCCACCATCAAAGAGCTGCAACAAAAAGGCTATGCCTTGCCTGATTACCCCGAAGAGCCAGCTACGGATAAAGAAAAAGACATTAAACGTCGTTATGACAAAATCAAGGGCAGTGCGGTTAATCCTGTTCTTCGTGAAGGTAACTCAGATCGCCGTGCACCAGCAGCAGTAAAAAACTACGTACGCAAGCACCCTCACTCAATGGGTGCCTGGAGTGCTGATTCAAAAACACATGTTGCCAGCATGACGGATCATGATTTCTTTGGCAGTGAACAGTCAGTCACTATCAGTTCGGCAGGCAATGTTCGAATTGAACATGAAGATAACAACGGTAATGTCACGGTATTAAAACAAACGACTCCAGTATTGGCTGGTGAAGTGATTGATGCGACAGTGATGAACAAAAAAGCACTGCGTGAGTTTATTGAAGCTCAAATTGAAAGTGCAAAAAATGACGGTGTGTTATTTTCTGTGCACCTGAAAGCCACCATGATGAAAGTGTCAGATCCGATTATTTTCGGGCATTTCGTGTCGGTATTTTATAAAGATGTGTTTGATAAACACGGTGAGTTATTCAAACAGCTTGGTGTTGATGTCAATAATGGTTTGGGTGATGTGTATGCCAAGATCAAGAGTCTGCCAGCGGATAAACAAGCTGAAATTGAGGCCGATATTGATGCGGTCTATGCCAAACGTCCTGATTTGGCGATGGTGGATTCAGATCGGGGTATTACCAATCTGCATGTGCCATCTGATGTGATCATTGACGCCTCAATGCCGGCGATGATTCGTGCATCAGGTCAGATGTGGAATAAAGAAGGCAAACAGCAGGATACCAAAGCGATTATCCCTGATCGCTGTTATGCTGATATTTATCAGGAAACCATCGATTTTTGTAAGCAACACGGTGCGTTTGATCCCACTACTATGGGAACAGTGCCTAATGTTGGACTGATGGCACAAAAAGCCGAAGAATACGGCTCACATGACAAGACGTTTGAAATTCCGGCTGATGGTGTGATGCGGGTGGTTGATGACAATCAGCAAACTTTAATTGAACACTCCGTTGAGCAGGATGATATCTGGCGCATGTGTCAGACCAAAGATGCTCCTATTCAGGATTGGGTGAAACTGGCGGTGAACCGTGCCCGTTTAAGCAATACACCCGCCGTATTCTGGCTGGATAAAAACAGAGCACATGATGCCCAGATTATCGCTAAGGTTGAGCAGTATTTACCGATCCATGATACCGATGGGCTGGATATTCGTGTTCTGCCACCGAAAGAAGCGATTCACTTTTCACTGGAACGCATTAAAAATGGTGAAGACACGATTTCTGTGACCGGTAATGTGCTGCGTGATTATCTGACTGATCTATTCCCTATCCTTGAACTGGGTACCAGTGCCAAGATGCTATCGATTGTGCCATTGATGAACGGTGGTGGCCTGTTTGAAACCGGTGCCGGTGGTAGTGCACCTAAACATGTACAGCAATTTGAAAAGGAAAATCATTTACGCTGGGATTCACTGGGTGAGTTTTTAGCACTGGCGGCATCGCTGGAACATTTGAGCAATACTACCGGTAATCAAAAAGCCCATGTGCTGGCTGATACATTAGATAAAGCGACGGGAACATTTTTAGATAACAACAAATCGCCTTCACGCAAAGTTGGTGACATTGATAACCGTGGCAGTCACTTCTATCTGGCCTTATATTGGGCACAAGCTTTGGCAGCACAGAATGATGATGCTGATCTAAAAGCACGGTTCACACAGCTTGCTCAATCATTGGCTGACAATGAAGACAAAATTGTGGCTGAACTCAATGCAGTCCAGGGAACGCCAGTGGATATTAATGGTTATTACTTTGCCGATGACAATGTGGCAGCGCAGGCCATGCGTCCAAGTTCAACATTAAACGCAGCGATTGATAGTTTGTAAAAAGATTTAAACAGTAGCTTGAAACAAACATGATTGACATACAGATAGAAAATGCTGACGAAGTGATCTGCGATTGCAGTGGTACTACTAAAGCCAAGATCGCGAGTTTGGTTGAAAAGGGCGTGTATACCCTTGATGGCATATCAAGAGCCACCGGTGCTAATTCTGGCTGTGGCTCTTGTGACTATGAAATTGAAAACTTGCTTGATGAACTTGCAGGAATTGGCGATCAGTAATTTAGCTTTTTAGATTTTCTAGATATAAAGCCGTGGCGCCAGCTACGGCCGCTGGAATCACCAGAAAGTTTATAAATGGAATCATCGTTGCCCCTAAGGCAGCCAAACCAAAGCCAAGTACTAATGGGCGACGTTGTTTTAACAGGGCTCGCTGTTGAGAAAATTTCATCAAGTGATTACCCATCGGATAATCATGATAATCCAGAGCGAGGATCCAGCTTGAAATGGCGATCCACAACACTGGCGCGACAAAATTGATCACCGGGATCCACGAGAAAATAAACAGTGGGATCATCCACAACAGAAAGTAAGCAATTTTTTTAACTTCATTCCATAGCATGGATGGCGTGTCTTTAATCACCTTCTGCCATTCCATTGATGGTGGTGCTTGCCCAGATAATTTAATTTCGACTGCCTCAGCCAAAATGCCATTGAATGGTGCGGCAAGTAAATTTGCGATGATCGAAAAACTGAAAAACACTATCATGGTGAGCAAGGCTGCAAATAGCGGCCAAATCAGCCACATGATGGCACTGAGTAACCAGTCAGGTAACCAGCTCGGCATGATACTGTTGATCCACTGTTCAAACTGACTGATGCCTAACCAGATGGCAGCGCTGAATAACACGGTGTTGATCGCCATAGGAATATAGGCAAAGCGACGAATGCCTCGCTGATTAATGAGGCCAAATCCTTTGAATAAATAGCTCGCGCCTTTGAATAAATCTTGCATTGATACTCGCTTCCTAAGTTAAGTTAATGTAATGCCTTGTGCAATTCGTGCTACACCATATGCGGCTTCGGTGTGTTCAGGTTTAATAAAGGGCACTTTGATATGTTGCTGACGTATCGTTTGCCAGATCTGGTTTCCCGCGCCGCCACCAACAGTTCGAATACTGTTGAGTGATGATGCTCCCGCTTGTTGAAGACAGTGGTATGCCTGTTTTTCAATTTTTGCGATACCATTCAACAATCCATGTAAAAATTCTACATTACTACTGGGGCGAGGTGTCAGTCTTGGTTGAAAATTGGGATCGTTAACAGGAAAGCGCTCACCGGGTGACAATAAGGGATAAAAGTCCGCAGTAGCAGCCTTAACGGAAATGTGTTCGCTAAACTGTTGTATCTGCTTATCATTAAAGAAGTGTCGTAATACGGCACCACCGCTGTTAGATGCACCACCAACCAGCCATTTATCACCCAAACGATGACTGTATACCCCTTGTTCGGGTAAAAACACTGGCTTGTCGCTGATGAGTTTAACAACCAGTGTTGAACCTAATGATGTCACGGCATCCCCGATTTCATGAGCACCTGTGGCGATAAGTGCTGCAATACTGTCTGTTGTGCCAGCGATAATATCTGGTACTGTGTTGAGATTTAAATCGCCACATAACTGCGTTGATAATTGACCAATCATTGTTCCGGGCAATACGACATCGGGTAATACGGTACGATCAGTAACGCTATCTAACCAGTCTGGCCAACTGCGGTTAACGGGGTCATAACCTGTTTTGAGGGCATTATTTTCATCAGTGATACCCAGAGATGCACCAAGTTTGAAGTTTAGCCAGTCGGCTTGATGCAGGAGTTTGAAGCCTGATGGTAATTCAGCATGCTGCTGAGCATGCAGTAATTTTGCCAAGCCACTGCTTGCACCATGTGCGCCTGAGTGTGCGGGTGCCAGATCAGCAATGGTTTTACTTTGTTCAACGGCACGGCTGTCGTTGTACATAATAATAGGCGTTAGTGGCTTACCTTGATGATCAGTGATTAGAATTGAGCCAGAAGTGGCATCAACAGCAATGGCTTTTATTTCGAACCCCTGACATTGGGCAGTGAGTTGTTGTAATACCTGTTTTACAAGTTGCCAATGTGTGTCGGGATTTTGTTCTGAGCAGGGAGGGGTTGAGAATGTATTTGCTAGTGGTTGCTGGCTTTGGGCGATAATCTTTGCCGTGGCATCTATGGCAATAGCTCGACACCCTGAGGTGCCGAGATCAATACCAATCCAGGCATTATTATTCATAATGCGATGGTGTTATATTGTTAAGGTAATTGCACCGGTGTTGGCGCAATCCAGCCTTCTTTACGGTGTTCAGCCACAACAGTTGTGTACACACCGCCACGAACATTAAAAATACCGGTAACACGCATAAAACGAGGCTCGCATGCCGCCACTAAATCATCTAAAATCTGGTTGGTTACTTTTTCGTGAAAAGCACCTTGATCGCGATAAGACCAGATATATAATTTGTAAGCCTTTAATTCGATACACTTTTGATCGGGTACATAGTCAATTTTGATAGTGGCAAAATCTGGTTGTCCAGTTTTTGGACATAAACAAGTAAATTCAGGCGTTTCGATGTGAATGGTATAATCGCGATCAGGCATCGCATTATCAAAGGTTTCCAGCTCTTTGCTTGGTTGTGTAGACATAGAAAATCTCAATGTGGTGACGAAAACTATATATTATCCCTTAGTTGCGAGTTCATGAATAGAACAGAGGTTCCAGAATAAGTGTTAGAAACCGTAATTATTACCGTTGTAATCGTAGCCGCCTTTATTGGAGCGACTTGGTATGCCATACGGCGTACTAATCAGCGTAACCGTGCATTTTTGGATGAGCTGAATGCCGATATGGAATCTGGTTCTGATGCGGGCGAGTCATTTAATGCTGTGTTTGAGAATGAAATGGAACAGCAAGTTATTGACAATACCGCTGAAATTGATCGTGAACCCACGGTGACTGTGTCTGAACAAGCTAAAAAGGCAGTGGCAGAAAAACCAGCCACGGCAGATGTAAGCAACGATGAGAAACCAGCAAAAGTTCAAGTAGCGCCAGAGCCAAAAAAAGAATTTACCAGTATCAGCGTTAATGACTGGGATATGGCGATCGCTTTTACCATTATGGCGCCAGAAGGGCAGCGATTTTCTGGGCTGGATTTAAAGGTCGCGTTAGAAAATGCTGGTTTCCAATACGATGAAACTCAGATTTATACCCGTACAATGCCAAAGATGCATAAAAAGACATTATTTAGCGTGGCCAATGTACTCAATCCTGGTACGTTTGAAGATATCACGACCATGACAACGCCAGGGATCCTGATATTTTCTACTTTGCCCGGCCCTATGAATGGTCTGACCGTGTTTGATGATTTGCTTGAAACTGCATTGTCACTGACCTACAAATTGAATGGGGTGTTGTGCGATGAATCACGACGACCTGCAGATCAGGATGTGATCGAGACGATGCGTGCTCGAATCCTGAATATGAACATGGAAATACAATCAGAAACTTCTCAGTACACTAATGACTATTCCGACTAATTTGGCAGAGCGTGCCAGTGAATTACGCAACTTAATAAACAAGCATAACTATCAATACTATCATCTTGATAACCCTGATGTTACTGATTCAGAATATGACCGTTTGTTTCGTGAGCTGCAGCAGATTGAAACGGATTATCCAGCGCTGTTGACCGCTGATTCCCCGACTCAACGAGTAGGCGGGGCAGCATTGGATAAGTTCAATCAAATCACTCATGCCATGCCTATGTTGTCATTGGATAATGTGTTTGATGCTGATGAATTGAAGAGTTTTGAGCAGCGTGTTTGCGACTGGTTAAACACGAATGAAACTCAGCTGTATGCGGCTGAACCGAAACTTGATGGTCTGGCGATCAGTATTCGTTATGAAAATGGTGTCTTAAAACAGGCAGCCACCCGCGGTGATGGTGCTGTTGGTGAGGATGTTACTGCAAATGTACGCACTATTCCGACCGTACCGTTGAAATTGATGGGTGATAATGTCCCGGAAGTGATTGAGATTCGGGGCGAAATCTTTATGCCAAAGGACGGATTTGAAGCGCTTAATAAAGCCCAGGTTGAAGAAAATAAAAAACCGTTTGTGAATCCCCGTAATGCTGCTGCCGGTTCATTACGGCAACTGGATTCTAAAATTACTGCTACTCGTCCGTTGGCGATGTACTGTTATGGTTTGGGTGAAATTCAAGGTATGGAACGCCCGAAAAGTCATACTGAAGCTATGAACTTGATTGCCGGGTGGGGATGTCGGATTTCTCCAGAATTAAAACAAGTTAAAGGCGTTCAGGGATGTCTGAATTATATCCAGCAATTAGGCGAACGCCGTGATTCTTTACCTTACGAAATTGATGGCGTGGTATTTAAAGTCGACAGCATTGCGTTGCAGGAACGACTAGGGTTTGTATCACGTGCTCCACGCTGGGCCATTGCATATAAATTTCCTGCTCAGGAAGAAATGACCGTTGTCGAGGATATTGAAATTCAGGTTGGTCGTACTGGTGCGTTAACACCTGTTGCTAGATTAAAACCCGTGTTTGTCGGCGGAGTTACAGTTAGCAATGCGACCTTACATAATCAGGATGAAATTCTGCGTAAAGATGTCCGAGTGGGCGATACTGTGATTGTGCGCCGTGCTGGTGATGTTATTCCAGAAGTGGTTCAGGTAGTGTTGTCGAGAAGACCAGAGCATACCTCTGTATTTTCAATGCCGACACAATGTCCTATCTGTCAGTCTGAAGTTGAACGCGTTGAAGGCGAAGCAATAGCTCGCTGTAGTGGTGGCCTCTATTGCCCGGCACAACGTAAGGAAGCAATCAAACACTTTGCATCACGTAAGGCGATGGATGTTGATGGCTTGGGTGACAAACTGGTCGAACAGCTGGTTGATGAAGGCCTGATTGACGATGTTGCAGATTTGTTTAAATTGACAGTGGAACAACTCTCTAGTCTGGAACGTATGGGTGAAAAATCTGCGATCAACCTGATCAATGCCTTGCAAGCAGCGAAACAGACTAAATTTGCTCGTTTTCTTTTTGCTTTAGGCATTCGTGAAGTTGGCGAGGCCACTGCACGTGCTTTAGCCAGTCATTTTTTGACACTAGATGCATTGCAAAAAGCTGATGAAGAGACATTGCTCGAAATTGAGGATGTAGGATCGATTGTGGCCCATCATATCATGACCTTTTTTCACCAACCTCATAATCAGGAAGTCATTGAACAACTGCTTGCTGTAGGTGTTAACTGGCCTGAAGAACAGAAAATTGCTGCAGATTCTTCACTTAGTGGTAAAACAATTGTTTTAACGGGAACATTGGATCAATTGTCTCGCAGTGAAGCCAAAGAAAAATTACTGGCGCTAGGGGCAAAGGTAGCGGGGAGTGTGTCGAAAAAAACCGATTATGTTGTTGCAGGACGTGATGCTGGTTCAAAACTCACTAAGGCTGAAAGTTTAGGGGTCGCTGTGGTTGATGAAAGCACACTTGTGGATTGGTTGAATCAGGAAAAATAATGACAGCACTAACAGAAGCGATTAAAAAAGTCGCAACTGGACCACATTTAAGTAAAGACTTGAGCCTGAATGAAGCCCGACTGGCAATGTTGGAAATACTGTCTGATAAGGCTGATCCTGTACAGGCAGCAATTTTCTTTATTGCACTGCGAATGAAGCGCGAAACCAAAGAGGAAAATCTTGGTATTTTGCAGGCACTACAGACAAATACTGATCAAGTTTCTATCAATGTTGACCAATTATTAACTATTGCCGATCCCTTTAATGGTTATAACCGCCATTGTCCGATAACTGCATTTTTACCAGCTGTTTTGGCAGCCTGCGGCTTACCTACGGTGTCTCAGGGTGTGAAGGAAATGGGGCCTAAATTTGGTGTTACCCATTCACAAGTGTTGGCACAAGCGGGGGTGAAAACCGATCTTTCTGTGCAGGTGGCAGCACAACGTTTGACTGACTCTAATGTAGGATGGACATATATAGATCAAGCTCAGACAACACCCACACTGCATGATTTACAGGATTTGAGAACAAGGATGATCAAGCGCCCGAGTCTGGCGACACTAGAGAAATTAATCATGCCGATCAAAGCTCGAGGCAAAACCCATTTACAGATTGGGTTTGTCCATAAGGCCTATCCAGAAGTATTAGCATGGCTGGCACAACAGGCGGGTTTTTCATCCGTATTGATTGTTCGAGGTCTTGAAGGTGGGATAGTACCCACACTACGTGAAACATCCAACTGTTTTCGTTCGGTTGCCGGTGAGCTGACTCCTTGTGTTTTTGACCCTACTGACTTTGATATTCATCAAGATACACGTGGCACATTACCTGAAACAACGGATGAAGTAACCGCTCAACATACGGTTGAACTTGGCTTAAAAGCACTGGAAGGACAGTCAGGCCCAGCCTTTGATAGTCTGGTTTATGGCGGGGCAATGGTATTATGGCATTGTGGATTGCAACCTTCACAACATCAGGCTGCACAACATGTACGTCAAGTAATCCAGTCAGGTAAAGCAAAAGCATGTTTCGAACTGGGGATCGATTAGGAGTCACTCATGGTATTTCAACAACAGCTGTCATTTGCTACTTCAGGCCGGAGCACAACGAATATTACAGCACAGATCCAACAGATAGTGGCACAGTCTGGTATCAACATAGGTACCTGTCATGTGTTTGTTCAACATACCAGCGCATCGTTGATGCTATGTGAAAATGCCGATCCTGATGTCCGACGGGATCTGGAAATCTACATGCAATATATTGTTCCAGATGGTGATCCAATGTTTTTACATCAGGATGAAGGTCCCGACGATATGAGTGCCCATATTCGTACGGTGTTAACCAATCCTGATTTAACCATGCCGGTCAGTGGTGGACAGTGTGATCTAGGGATCTGGCAGGGCATCTATCTTTGGGAGCATCGTACCCATCGCCACCAACGACGAGTCATTGTCACCGTGCAGGGCGAATAACTAGTCTAAAAGTAGAATTTACTCACAGCGTATTGTTACTATTGTTGCTAGTAAAGACGCTCCGACATTTTGAACACACCTTTGAGGGATACAATCATGAGTAAAATTTTAGATGAAGTACTTTCTGCAAATGCTGACTATGTAGCCGGATTTGGAAGTAAATGTGATCTGCCGATGCCTCCTGGCAGGAATTTCGCCATATTAACTTGTATGGATGCACGACTGGACCCTGCTAAATATGCAGGTTTATCAGAAGGTGACGCCCATGTTATCCGTAATGCGGGTGGCAGAGCCAGTGATGATGCGATCCGATCATTGGTGATTTCATACAAATTACTCGGCACCAAAGAGTGGTTTGTTATTCACCATACAGATTGTGGTATGGAAACATTTAATAATGAAATAATGGGTAATCTCTTAGCTAGTAGCTTAAAAAGGTCAAGCGTTGATGCATCAGGTTGGCATGATAGCGGCGATGGTGAAGGAACCACTGACGGTAAATTTATTCAATGGTTGACCATTAATGATCAGGCTCAAAGTGTGACGGAAGACGTGAAACGTATTCGTAATAGTCCGATGGTACCAGCTGAAATTCCAATTTATGGTTATATTTATGATTGTAAATCAGGAAAACTGGTTGAAGTTCCAGCAGCTACAGAAGCCGGTAAAGCGAGTTAAAAACTTGAAAATGTAACCGGTGGGAAAAGCAGTCTGTTCGCTTTTGCCACCGGTTAATACTTCTCTGATACTGAAATCTGTCACTTTTCATCGACAAAGCTACATAAAATCACCAATTTAGAGCCTATAACCCCCCGGTTTTACTGTATAATTTCGCTCTTAAATTATTAGGTCTGATGTCATTTTTAAGCCACGTTTAATTTGTATCACCATAGATGTTGGCACTTCGATGATTTTTTCCGATCTTCATGAGCCACGTACGACCATAAATTTGCAGACATTATTTAATGTCAGCACCTCATTTGTAACAAGGAAAAAATAAACATGCTGCTATCAGCAAAAAACGATTGGCTGGCTAATATTCGCGGCGACATTCTTGCCGGGATTGTCGTTGCTCTGGCATTGGTGCCTGAAGCTATTGCATTCTCCATTATTGCCGGTGTTGACCCAAAGGTTGGTTTATACGCGTCTTTTGCCATTGCGGTCATTATTGCCATTACCGGTGGTCGAGCCGGGATGATTTCTGCTGCTACTGCAGCAACAGCATTGTTAATGGTGACTCTGGTTAAAGACTATGGTCTGCAATATTTGCTGGTAGCAACCATACTCGCTGGTGTGCTGCAAATATTGGCCGGTTACCTCAATTTACATAAGTTTATGAGCTTCGTGTCCAAGTCGGTGATGACAGGCTTTTTGAATGCACTGGCAATATTAATTTTTATGGCACAACTGCCAGAATTAATTAATGTCACCTGGCATGTGTATGCTCTGACCACAATGGGTCTTGGAATTATTTATCTTTTTCCTTATGTGCCTAAAATCGGCCAGTTATTACCATCGCCTTTGGTCAATATTATTGTGCTGACTTTAATCGTGTATTACATGGGTATTGATGTTCGTACTATTGGTGACATGGGTGAATTGCCTGATACCTTGCCAGTGTTTTTATGGCCTGATGTGCCTCTTAATTTTGAAACACTGAGCATTATTTTTCCGTATTCAATCTCAATTGCTATTGTTGGTTTGCTTGAATCATTGATGACAGCAAATGTAATTGATGAGTTGACAGATACCGAGAGTGATAAAAAACGTGAGTGTAAGGGGCAGGGGATTGCCAATATAGGATCAGGTTTAATTGGTGGTATGGCAGGTTGTGCCATGATTGGACAATCAATCATCAATGTGAAATCAGGCGGTCGTGGCCGTTTATCAACGATGACAGCAGGTGTTCTATTATTGATTCTAGTTGTATTTTTAAGTGATATTTTATCAATTGTCCCTATGGCTGCTTTGGTTGCTGTGATGATTATGGTGTCTATTGGTACCTTTAACTGGACATCAATTAAAGAGCTTAAAACTAATCCAAAAAGTGCATCCAGTGTAATGATTGCCACGGTTATTGTGGTGGTATGGACACATAATCTGGCATTTGGTGTGTTCACCGGTATATTAATTGGTGCCTTATTTATGGCACAGCGTTTAAGTCAGTTTATGTATGTTGAGTCATACTATGATGAGGATGGCGATACCCGTTCTTATAATGTGGTTGGACAGATTTTCTTTAATTCTTCCGACAAATTTATTAGCTTTTTTGATTTCAAAGAGGCGGTAGAGAAAGTAGTCATCGATGTTCATCGTGCACACTTTTGGGATATTACTGCAGTAGCTGCGCTGGATAAGGTGGTCATCAAGTTACGTCGTGAAGGGGCTGATGTCATCATCATTGGCTTGAATGAGGCCAGTGAAACCTTATTAGATAAGTTTGCTGTGCATGACAAACCAGAACAAATTGAAAAAATCATGGGGGGACATTAATAATGACTGTTTCACAACAAGGTGTAATTCTGGCCGGTATAGACGGTTCGGATCTTGGAGATGCTGTTGTTGAACATGCAATCTGGATTTCACAAAACACTCAGTTGCCCGTGACATTTTTGCACACCATTGAACATTCACATCATAGCGAACATCCTCATCACGAAGGCAATCTAACGCCTAATATTAAAGAACATCTGCTAGATGAACTATCAGAAGAAGATCATCAAAAAAGCAAACAATTGATAGCTGAAGGAAAGGTGATTCTCGAACAGGCTAAACTAAAGGCAGAGCAGGCGGGGTTAAAAAATAGTATTGCTAAACAACGTCATGGGACATTGCCGGAAGCTTTGGTGGATCTGGAAAATGAAGTCTTGATGGTGGTTTTAGGAGCAAAAGGCGAGGATCATAATGGCGATAATAAAGGCCTTGGTTCGCAGTTGGAAGAATCAATCCGGGCGATACATAAACCTGTATTTATTATTAAACAGGCTTTTTCTGAACCTAAAAAATTAATGCTGGCCTACAATGGCAGCCCAACATCCAGAAAAGCGTTGGATATGATTAAACAAGGTACTTTTTGTAATCAGTCGCTTGAAATACACGTGGTCAGTGTTCAAAAAAATCTTGATGATGCTCAGGCCTTGATTACTGACGTTAGCGATGTGTTGGCCGGTAGTAATATCAAGGTCACAGCTAAGGCAATTGCTGGTGAAGCCATTAATGAACTGACCCAGTATCAGCAACAAAATGACATTGATGTCACTGCAATGGGGGCATTTAGTCATGGCCAACTTCACGGTTTCTTTTTTGGCAGTTTCACAACCAGAATGTTGCTGGAAAGCACAACCAACTTTTTGTTGATTCGATAATTATTCCATGTGGTAGGTAATTCATATGACTGAGGATTTTGAACACGATGTGACTGAAGGCGATTTTCTTGAAGAAAAAAGCAAATCTCAGGTCAAGCGTGAGTTACAGGAATTAAAAGATTTGGGTAAGGCATTGATTGACTTATCGGTTAAAGACCTAGATAAACTCAATCTTTCTGAACGGTTATATGAACTGATAATTGAAGCACACTCCATGACTCATATTGCCTTAAAAAGGCAGGTGGGTTTTATTGGTAGTGTGATGGTTCACGAGGACCATCAGGCTATTCAGCAACAGTTGAATAAACTTCGTCAGGCACATAATGGTCAAGTGAGAGCATTCCATCAGTTAGAGCAATGGCGTGATGACTTGTTGGCTGGAGATAGTCAGGTTATGACGGTACTACGCAATCAATTTGAAGAGTTTGATATTCAACATGTCAGGCAATTGGTTCGAAATGCCAATAAAGAAGCTACGCAAAATAAACCGCATAAATCAGCACGCTTGTTGTTTAAATATTTACAACAATGTCAGTTGGAACAGGATAAGTAAGTTGCTAGTGCTTGGGTAGCTCAATAATAATATTGGCTCCACCAAGGCGACTTTTTTCCAGTCTAATTTCACCTCGATAGGCAGACACAATATCACTGACAATCGCTAATCCTAGGCCATGACCATCAACTTGTGTATCAACACGTTTACCACGTTTGATAATGTCATCTTGAGCATGTTCCGGAATTCCATTGCCATCATCTTCAATATGGATTTCCACAGTGTTAGTATGCGGTTGTACAAATATATGAACTTTATTTTTGCAATATTTATACGCATTTTCCAGTAGGTTACCCAATAGCTCGTACAGATCACCTTCATCAGCATGAATATAGACGTCGTGTCCAATTTCAAATTGGTGTTTTATTTGTTTTGATTGGTAAACCTTGTCAAGTGACAGCAGTAATTTATGGATAATTTCTCCTAGGGAGACTGGGGCCAGCAAGCTACTTTGACCTTCGGTCGATGCACGCTGTAGCTGGTAATTAACCAATGCATCAATACGATCCAACTGTTCATGTCCAGTTCGTCGTAATTCAATAATATCTGAACTGCTCTCAAGCTCACCGCGAAATACGGCTAAGGGGGTTTTCAGACTATGGGCGAGATCTGCCAGTGAATTTTTATAACGTTCACGACGTGATTGTTCATGATCGAGCAAGGTATTGATATTTTGGGTGAGTTGATTAAGTTCTTTAGGGTAATCTTTCGATAGTCGTTTGCGGTCACCACTTTCAATAGCATGTAGATCGATGGCTGCATCGTGTAGAGGACGTAAACTCCATCTTAAGATAAAGGCTTGGACGATTAATAAGATTAGTCCTGTACCACCGAGCCAGGTCCATAAGCTACGTTGAAAGCCAATCTTTTGTTGTTCTATGGCATTCAGATCTTCAGAAATATTCAGGGTGTATCCAAATTGTTGGCCTTGCGAGTTTTCCCACACGATGCCATAAGCCAGGTTAAGTAATTTGATGCCAGTATTGAGTGTAATAGTAGAGAAGTACTCCTTTGAAGGGCTAGGATGATCAGGTAAGGCAATAAATAGTCCTAATGTTGACTTAGATTGCCACACAATATCTCGCCCACTGGTGATTTGTGCGTATAAGCCTGAATTTGGAGTGGAGAATTCAGGTTCAGCCAGTTCTTCTGGCATGATAACAGCCCCATCTTCACTGAACTCGGCGACTGACAGTATCGTGTAAACGTAGTTTTTTAATCGTTTTTGATGAGCAGTATCTGCACTGCTCTGAAAGGCATTATTCAAGCTGAATGCTGAAACCCCTAAAAAGGCGGTCAACACTAGGCTAACGGCAAGGAGTAGACGGTTGCTAAGAGAGAGTTGCTTAATGATCACGTGCTAATGCTAACCGATATCCACGACCACGTAAGGTTTCAATGGGATTAAGCGTTTTATCAGGATCGAGTTTGGTGCGTAATCGTTTGATGAATACTTCAATAACATTGCTATCACGGTCATGATCCTGCTCGTAGATATGTTCAGTCAATTCTGTTTTTGACAACACTTCACCTGCGTGTAGCATTAAATAGTGAAGTAGACGATATTCATAAGCTGTTAGATCAATAATTACCGCATTGTTGGTAACTTCCTGGTTTGTAGGATTAAGCGCTATTGGGCCACAGGTTAAGGTTGAGTTTGCCCAGCCAGAAGCACGCCTAGCGAGGGCATTGATACGGGCAGATAGTTCTTCAAAATGAAAAGGTTTAACCAGATAATCATCAGCACCTGATTCCAGTCCTTCTACTTTGTCTTGCCATCGACCTCTTGCAGTCAGAATGAGAACCGGAAAATCTTTTCCTGCTTTGCGTAGTTGTTGGATGACTTCGATACCAGATAGTTTTGGTAGACCCAGATCAATAATGGCGACATCATAGGGTTGCTCTAATCCAAGATATAGGCCTTCTTCACCATCAGCGACAGCATCAACGGTTAAGTTTTGTTTTTTGAGTTGCTGGGTGATTTGTTCACGTAAATGAATTTCATCTTCAATGAGTAAAATTCGCATGAATACTACCTTGTCGGACTAAAGTAAAGGTGATTGAGGGTTATGGATGTAGTCTTGCAGGCATCCTATTGCCCTGTCAAGTATTTGCAAATTGATTGTTAAACAAGGTGATACGTGATGTCAATATAGCTTGTTAGGGCATTGAATAATCAGTGTTGACGGGCGTGATGTCCAGACTGTGGATCAAGGCGGTAAATTTTTATTTTTCCGTCCTGATGCAGCACTTTGACTCGAAATAGAATTTTGCCTAGATAGAGTTCTTCATCGACAGATAACACTTTACCATTTGATTCTACCTGAATTAATTCAGCAGCTGTTTCTTTGGTAAGTGGTAGCTGAATTTCATTAGTACCATCACCTGGTTCAATGTCATCCGGCAAATGTTTCGAAGATACAGAGAGTGATATTGCTAACAATGAAAGTAGGGCAATAAGCTTGCGGATCAACATCAATGAAAGTACCTTTGAATTAACAATTTGTTGTTTTAAATATTATCAGACTTAAGAATGTAATATCCCCTGCACATATTATGATGCACAAGGGATATTAAACAATCGGCTTATTTTGCTTTTTTAGGCTTGACGACACCAATGGCACCATCAGCTCGTGCTTTTAAATACGCATACATTTGATCCATGCCTTTAATGACTTCAGGGTTAGATTTCCATGCTGGCATACTACCAATAGACCCCGTCTTACCCTCAGTAACTGTGGTGATGTATTCGTCTTTACTGATCACATTTAAACTGTCAGCCAGATTAGGTCCAACCATACCTTGACCGTAAGTGCCATGACAACGAGCGCACCAGTTACGATACAGCTTGAAACCTTTGTAACTATCAGCATCCAGTTCGTTACCATTTGTGACAGTATATGGCTTGTCATCAGCATATGATGGCAAAGTTACAAAACCAAATGCTAAGGTAGCAGCACTGGCAAGCATGATGAAGTTTTTGTTAAGTTTCATTTTTTTCTCCGATTTAAAAATTAGAAATAACGATTACGATTAGCTGGACGCACGGATAGTTCAACAGGTATCCATTTGCCGGGATGATGATTCATATAAGTGGTATAGTTTTGACCGTGGTAACGATAAGTCACACGGTAGCCGTCAATATGGTGTTGTTCTCGAGAATATCGCTTAGCATGGTATTGATTTTGGTGGTCATAATGGTAAGAGGGTTGGTGCTGATTATCTAAATCACGACCAATGGAGCCTCCTAACAAGGTTCCAGCAACGATCATGGCAGTTTTACCATTGCCTTTGCCGAATTGACTTCCTATTACGCCACCTATAATTCCGCCTGCTATCGTTGCAGTATATGAGTCATATTGACGAGGTGTTGTCATTTTTCGAGAATAGCGATCTTTACAATCATTATCCTGATTGGAAGCACGCACCGTTGAATAGACTGGTTCTACATGAGTTACACGTGCGGTATCATCATATTTATGATTACGATGATGCTTGTTATCAGCCAGTAGCGCAGTTGAAGACAGCGAAAGTGTGGTTATTAAACTTACTATTATCAATGCCTGTTTCATGACAGCCTCCTCTATTTTGTTAGCTGTTGAGCGCAGATTAACAAAGTGAAACTGAATGGAAACTGAATAAAAATATTTAAAATTATTTTTTGGAAGTGTACGATCACCTTGAAATTTAAAGTAGTGATACTTAAGTGATCCACCAATGTAAATTGTGAAGTAGTCGATATAAAAAGAGGGCGTATTTTGTTACAGTTGACTGTTTTTGTGATTTATAAAATATAGTTAACGTTAAGGATGACTAATTGACCGTTCCCAACAATAAATCTGCTATTGGTTCTCCCGCCAGACACCAATCTCAAATTAATAAAATGAGTTTGGAGTTGCTGGTTAAACAGGCACCTATTGCCTGTATTACAGGACTGGTTTTGGCAGTGCTTATGTTTGCTCTTCTATGGCCTGTCATGCAACATCAACTATTAGGTTTTTGGTTGTTTTGTGCTTGCGTGAGTGCGATTTCACGATTGGCAATAATCAAATATATATCAAAGCACCAAATAGTCGAGTCAGATCTCTCTAAACCTAAGCATTACTTGTTTATCAACAATATTACAGCTTCACTCCATGGCGTAATTTGGGGATCTTTGGGTCTTTTCTTGTCACCTGATTGGCCATTAAGTCATCAAGTCGTTATACCAATGGTTCTGGCCGGTTTGTGCTCTGGAGGGATTTCAACTTATCTGAGTGATATAAAAAGCTATTATTATTTTGTATTTCCACTGGTTTTACCACTGTGTTTTGGATTTTATTCAGCAAATCTATACATGGCAGCTTTGGCTGTAATTGTTTATCTACTTGCGATGGTATCGTTGATAAAACGTCTTAATTACCGAATTATTGAAGGTTTTCAATTGAGATTGAAAAATTCTGATTTAGTCGAACATTTGACGGATATCAATCAACAACAGTCCTCACTTTTAAAGATAGTGAAAGACAATGAACTGTTTTTACAGCATGCATTTGACGATGCTGGTGTGCCAATGATTTTGGTCAATAAAAAACTCGACATTATTAATACTAACAAGGCCTCAGCTCTAATGTCCGGCTATACAAAATCAGAGCTATTATCCATGAGTGCGATAGACTTGTTTCACGATGAGGATTTAAAAGAAGCAAGTTCATACTATAAAGAATTGCTTGAGGGCAAAATTGATCGTTATCAAATAAAGAAGCGCTTTACTAATAAAGAAGGTAATACGCTGTGGGTGAGTGCCACTATATCAGCTGTGCGTAATGAGCAGCAGGAATTTAATTATGCTGTTGTTCAGGCTCAAGACATTACTCATGAATATACTCTAACGCAGCATCTTACCTATCAAGCTAAGCATGACGCATTAACCGGATTACCGAACCGCTATGTTCTGGATGAAAAACTACAGCAAGCTATTGCTGACTATGATGAATCACAGCCCCCACATGTGCTTTGTTATCTAGACCTTGACCAGTTTAAGGTAATCAATGATACCTGTGGGCACATGGCTGGTGATGAACTGTTGACTCAGTTAAGTAAATTACTTAAGAAATCAGTTCGACAATCAGATTTGCTGGCACGAATTGGGGGCGACGAGTTTGCTATTTTAATGTTGAATTGCCCATTGGACATGGCCAAGCAGTCATTAAATGACTTGATTCAGAAAGTGAGTGAATTCCGGTTTACAAGTCATGGTCGAACATTCGGTATTGGTGCCAGTCTTGGCCTAACTATGATTGATCATCAAGGCCTTTCAAGTAGTGATGTTATGAAGCAGGCCGATAGCGCCTGCTACATCGCCAAGGAAGAAGGCCGTAACCGGATGCATGTCTACGATCATAATGATAAGTTGCTTCAGCAACGACATGGCGAGATGCAGTGGGTTTCACAAATTCAAGAAGCTATCGAAAAGCATCAATTTGTGCTTTATGCGCAAACAATAACACCACTAGATAGTTCTCTGCCAATGCATTTTGAGATACTGGTTAGGCTAGTCAATGATGATGGTACGATTGTTCCTCCTGGTAAATTCTTACCAGCAGCAGAACGATATAATTTGTCACCAGCAATAGATCTGTGGGTGATAGAGAAAGTCATCGCTCAATTGAAAGAGAGTAGGGAACAAGGAAAGAAACTTACGGGACAATACAATATTAATTTGTCTGGTGTTTCAATAGGGTCACCTCATTTTAATCAGAAACTGATCGAGTTGATAAGAGACAACGCAGAGTTGGGTCCATATCTGTGTTTTGAAATAACAGAAACATCTGCTATTGCCAATATTTCAAATGCTCAGTGGTTGATGCAAGAGCTTAGGACATTTAATTGTCAATTTGCTCTTGATGACTTTGGTAGTGGTTTGTCTTCTTTTTCTTACCTCAAGCAACTACCGATCGATTACCTGAAGGTAGATGGTGTCTTTGTTAAAGACTGTCTGACTGATCCCGTTAATCTTGCGATGCTTCAATCCTTTCATGATATTAGTAAAGTAATGGGGATAAAAACAGTCGCTGAATATGTGGAAACTGAAGCCATATATAAGAAGTTACAACAATTGGGTATTGACTATGCTCAAGGCTATTGGGTTGGTGAACCAACGCTATGGGAGATGGATAAATAGCTTAATGTTACTTCCTCTCACATCATGACTAGTCTTATTGATATTGATTAAATCAGAATAGTTTCCATTGTTTATCTAACCGTTTGGCCGAAACAGGGTACGCTGTTTTAATGCCCTGAGCGAACAGTGAAACTCGAAATTCCTCCAGCATCCAGCGATAGTCATTAAACTCCATTGAAGACAGTTTGTTCGCATTGTTTAGATAACGTTGCCAGTGCGGTAAAATTTCTATCATCCACTGCCGATCACGCGTTGGATCGGTGTTTAATTTATCCAGACGCTGGGCAATTGCCTGAAAATAAGCAGGCAGTCGTTTTAACGCTTCATCAGGCGTGTGATGGACAAACCCCTGATAGAGTAAATGATCGAGCTGCTCACGAATATCTTTTACGGCATTAATCGCTGTAAGTGGTATTTTCCCAGATAATCGCTTCGCGATGGCGTGATATTCAGCCAATGGTTTGGCAATTTGTCCTGCAAGTTCAGTGGCAATAGAAATCAGATCACTGCGTTTGTTTTCAAGGCGCTGCTCAAAGTCCTGTTTGTTATGAATTGCATCCTGACCCAATATAAAACAGCGTTCGAACGCAACATCAATAAGATCAGTTTTAAGTTGTTCACACGGTGTTTGTTGACCCACTCCTTGTTCATCGTCAAATGGAGATGGGGGTACATTAGCGTAATGCATGCACATTTGTTGGATATTCGGCAGATTCTTCTGCAGGTATTTTACGCTATCCGCTTGTGCGAGCATGAATAAGCGTCTTAATCCTCGACTAGTTTGTTTTTTTGCCTGATTAAGTGTGTCCATTAGAGTTAAATCGACATGATCACCCTTATCGATTAAGGCAGGATAGGCAGTCATTTCCAAACCGTTCTGAGACAAGGTGACCTGTTCTGGTAGTTCAGAAAATGACCACGAAGTCAGACCGTGTTGTTCGAACTCGTTGTCAGGTAATTGTCTAAAACTGGCTGCTGCTTCTTTGGCCCAGTCTTGCTTGAGTTGGACGAGATCCCGGCTTTCTGCCAGTAGTTTGCCTTCCTCATCGATTAGCCTGAAATTCATTTGAAGATAGCTTGGTAACTCGCTGATATTCCAGTCAGATAATGGAATTTCAACGCCGGTTAGTTTACGCAATTGTTCACTCAAAGCGGGCAGCAGTGCGCCTGATTCGGCGGATATGTTTTTTATGCAGTCATCAGCGTATTTGGGGACTGGAATAAAGTGACGACGTTGTGACTTTGGCAAGCTTTTAATCAGGAAGATAATTTTGTCACGTAATAACCCCGGTACTAACCATTCATATTGTTCAGGATTGGTTTGATTAAGTAATGACAACGGAATCGTTTGGGTAATACCATCATGACTTTTACCCGGCTCAAAGTGATATTCAAGTTCAAGTGGTACTCGATTCACCAGTATTTGATCAGGGAAGCTATCGGCTGTTATCTGTTCAGCCTGATGCTGCATCAAATCATCACGATTCAGAAACAGTAATTTTGGCTGTTCTTGCTCGATCTTTTTACGCCATTTCTCAAAGCTTGCACCATTCACAATGTGCTCAGGAATGTGTTGTTTATAGAAGTCGAACAACACTTCATCATCGACTAAAACATCGCGACGACGTGATTTTTGTTCAAGTAGTTCAATGCTTTTGATTAAATCCAGATTATGTTTGAAAAAGGGTGCACGGCAGAACCAGTCACCTTGAACCAAAGCATCACGAATAAAAATCTCATGAGACATCGCGGAATCAATTGGGCCAAAATGCACTCGACGACGTGCAACGATAGGTAAGCCATACAATGAAATTTGTTCAAATGCGACTACTTGGGCTGGTTTCTTTTCCCAATGCGGATCTGAATATTGTTTACGAACCAGATCACCGGCAACAGGTTCTATCCATTCGGGTTCAATTTTGGCAACAATACGCGCATACAATCGACCGGTTTCAACCAGTTCTGCTGCCATTATCCATTTAGGGCCTTTTTTGTGTAATGCGGAGCCAGGGAAAATTGCCAGTTTGAGATTACGTGTCCCTGTGTATTCAGATTTATCGGTTTTGACAGCGATATTACTTAGTAGCCCTGATAATAAAGCTTGATGAATTTCTTGATAATCAGCCTCAATCTTATTGGGTTTAAAACCCATCTGGGTGATCTGGACGTGCAGTTGCTGGTGAATATCATGCCATTCACGTAGACGTAAAAATGATAAAAAATGTTCACGACAGTATTTACGGAGTTTATTTTGACTGAGGTGTTTTTTCTTGTCGTGATACAGTGCCCACAGTTTGAGATAACTTAAAAAGTCAGAACGTTCGTCTTTGTATTTACTATGAGCCTCATCTGCCGCCTGTTGTTTATCCATGGGGCGTTCACGGGGATCTTGAATACTTAATGCGCTGGCAATGATCAATACTTCAGTCAAACAATTGAGTTTTTTTGCAGCCAGAATCATTCGAGCAATACGTGGATCTATCGGTAATTTGGCTAGTTGCCGACCGGTTTCTGTTAATTGTCGGTGCTTATCAACAGCACCTAATTCTTCCAACAAACGAAAACCATCGTTGATCATTTTTTGTGGGGGCGGGTTGATGAATGGAAACTTTGCCGGATCACCCAGTTTGAGTGAAGACATTTGCAAAATAACCGATGCTAGATTGGTTCTTAGTACTTCGGGATCAGTAAAGGCCGGACGATTTTTGAAATCATCCTCATCGTAAAGTCGAATAGCCACACCGGCGGCAACGCGTCCACATCGTCCTGAACGTTGATTGGCACTGGACTGAGATATTTTTTCAATAGGGAGGCGTTGCACTTTATTACGAACACTGTAGCGACTAATGCGAGCAAAACCTGGATCTACCACATAACGAATTCCCGGTACTGTCAGTGAGGTTTCGGCGACGTTGGTAGCTAGAACAATACGGCGATGACCACCTGTTTTAAACACGCGGTTTTGCTCGGCAGCTGATTGACGAGCAAATAACGGCAATACTTCGGTTTGTGGTGGGTGATGTTTGCGTAATGCCTCTGATACATCACGAATATCCCGTTCACCGGATAAAAATACCAGCACGTCACCTTGACCTTCACGACACAGTTCATCAACCGCCTCAACAATGCCTCGAACCATATCGTAATCACGCTGTTCTTCATCATTGCCCATTGGTGGACGGTAGCGCATCTCAACCGGGTAGGTGCGGCCAGTGACTTCAATAACAGGTGCGTTATTAAAATGGGATGAAAAGCGTTCGGTATCAATCGTTGCAGACGTAATAATAACTTTTAAGTCAGGGCGTTTGGGGAGTAGCTGTTTGATATAACCCAATAAGAAATCAATATTAAGGCTACGTTCGTGTGCTTCATCAATGATGAGGGTGTCATATTGATTAAGAAACTTATCATTCTGGGTTTCAGCTAGCAAAATACCATCGGTCATTAATTTTACATAGCTGCGATCTGCTTTTACCTGATCGTGAAAACGCACTTTATAACCAACGATATCACCCAGTTCGCTGTTGAGTTCTTCAGCAATACGAGTGGCTACTGTGCGTGCTGCTATACGGCGTGGTTGTGTGTGTCCGATTAATCCAGAAACACCACGGCCCAGTTCCAGACAGATTTTAGGTAACTGGGTGGTCTTACCTGAACCGGTTTCGCCACTAAGAATAATAACCTGATTGTCTTTGATGGCCTGAGCGATTTCTGCGCGGCGTTCAATAACGGGTAAATCAGCTTCGAAAGAAGGTTTCGGTATGGCCTGCTGGCGTAATTCACGGCGGTCAATAGATGCCGTGATTTTATTTTCCAATGCTGTTAGTTGTTCAGGTTTAATTTCTTGTTGTTTAAGCAAATCCTGCAAACGACGTCTAAGCGGAAACTGATCAGCTAACATAGCTTTGTTAAGTGACTTTTGTAGTTGTTGCAGTGTGTGTTTCAAATGAAGGTGTTCTGTAGCTAATATAAAAAAGAATAGCCGGTTGTTATATTGTAACCGGCTATTATGGAAGAGTTAGACTGTTATTTAGTCAACAGCCGCTGTTATTTATTTTACCATCTGGCATAGTGGTATTGCAGTAGGTGATGCCGCGCTGGTGTGCACCATCAAGTTTAGCTCCTGTTAAATCAGCATTGCTAAAGTCAGTAAAAACAAGCTGTGCGCCTTTTAAATTAGCACCTTTCAAATTAGCACCATCAAAAATAGCATAATCGAGTAAGGCAATGGAGAGATCAGCACCTTCAAGGTTTGCGCCATGTAATTTGGAATGAGTGAACCAGACACCAACTAACTTAGCGTTACTGAAATTGACGCCTTTCAAGTTTGCTTCACTAATATCTACGCCACTAAAATCCTGACCACTTAAATCAGCGTCACTTAAATTACAAAAGTTACATTGGCGTGATTCAAGTAAACGTTCAAGATAAATTTGATCAAAGGCTGATACAGCTGTTGCAGTGAGTAGACCAGCAAGTAAAGCGACTAATTTCATTTATTGTTCTCCTGATTTAATCGGGCTGTTCCAGCCCCCGCTAAAAAACTGTTCAGATAGTGGACGACGTTCACGTGCCTTAAGTTCCCGTTCCAAATGTTCTTCATTTAAGCTGTCCAATGGTGCAGGATGACCCACAGCTATCATTGCCCATAATTCAATATCATCGGGCAATGCAAAAGCAGCGCGAAGTTTATTGCCATCATAACCCCCCATCTGGTGACTGATTAAACCCATTGATGTTGCTTGCAGGCATAAACTGATACTGGCAGCACCGGTATCATAGCCAACCCAACGATTGTCCTGGCCATTATGACTGAACGTTTTAACAGAGGCTGCTAACACCAATAACGGTGCATTTTTAGCCCATTCCTGATTACCGGGAGACAGGCAATCTAAAGCCTGTTGCCAACTGCTTTTGTCCTGATGTTGATTCCAGATGATAAAACGCCAGGGCTGGTCACCATAGCAGGAGGGTGCCCAGCGTGCAGCTTCACACAAAGCAGTAATTTGCTGGTCACTGATTGCAAGTGAAGGGTCAAATGCACGGCCACTCCAACGTTCAGCTAGAATTTTATCAATAGGTTGATCTGTGACAGCTGGTTTTTCGATCACGGTTATAATCCTGATAGTTATTTTTTACCGGGGAGTTGAATGGTAGGTTCTTTTGCAGGACGGTAAAAACCACCGATGTGACCAATCACCATAACAAGGTTTGAACTGGTTTTGTTTGCAATCTCATTCAGCATTTCAGTGCGTTCGGCCTTTTCCAGGCCACTGACCCGAACTTTAATTAATTCGTGGCGCTCAAGCGCAATTTCGATTTCAGAAAGTACGGTATCGGTTAGGCCTTTGCTGCCAATCATGACAATAGGTTTGAGAGAATGCGCTAAACCACGTAAGTAGCGCTTTTGTTTGTCATTAACTGCCATGTGTCTTGATACCATTGATTAAAATGGCTTAATTATATCAGGATAGGATAATCTACAGGGGAGATAGTAATGAAAGATGCACATGAGGTAAAAAATTATGATTTCTGTTAAGCGTCTGGTTCTGGATATCCTTAAACCGCATCAGCCAAATGCGTTGGAATTTTCTTGCACTCTTGCAGGAGTTGATGATGATTATCGGGTCGAGTTGACGGTGATAGAGATTGATGAGAATACCGAAACGGTTCAGGTTGTGATTGAAGGTGACAATATTAATTTCGAAGCGATTCAATCAGCCATCACCAATATGGGTGGTTCGCTTCACAGTATTGATGTTGTGGAAGTACAAAGCGAGCCTGATAACTTATAAGGTAAAGCTTTTAACGTATGAACAAACTTTTATTGAATGCATTTGAGCAACTCCGGTTTCTATTACGAATTACTCGTACTCACGGTATTGTTCGCCGTTATTTTGTGGTGAATGGTTTCGATGGCGCGCTCACCATGCTGGGCCTCATCATAGGGTTTGTTATCAGTGCATCAGCTAATTTGACGGTAGTAATTAATGCCTGTTTAGGTGCCGCTATCGCGTTAGCAGTAAGTGGTGTGAGTAGTGCTTATGTTAGTGAGCAAGCAGAGTTGCGTCGTGCTCTTAATGATTTGGAAGATGCGATGATGACGGATCTCAAGGAAAGTGCGCATGGCGATGCCGCTCGCTGGGTTCCTTTATTAATTGCACTCGTCAACGGTATCGCACCATTAATTATTTCTCTATTAATCATTAGCCCACTATGGCTATCTAAATTAGGAATAGTCTTTTTTGTTTCGCCGCTTTTTATCGCGGTCATTATTGCCTTTATCCTTATTTTTTTACTGGGTGTATTTCTAGGTCGCGTGTCAGGAGTTTCGTGGCTGTATAGTGGCGTTAAAGCACTGTTAGTCGCACTGGTGACCATGTCACTGATTTTCTTATTTGCGGGGTAATAGTGTGGCACACATTGACTGGCATACTGTTGAATCTGATGACGTACTGAAACGGTTTAACAGTTCGGTTGATGGATTGACCACAAATCAGGTTCAACAAAACCGGATGGAACATGGTGCTAACGTTATTCCTGAAACAAAGAGACGATCTCTACTGAGAATGTTGCTGGATCAGTTTAGCGACTTCATGATCCTAGTATTGTTAGTGGCTGCAGTGATATCGGGCTTTATCGGAGAGCCTCAGGATACCATTGCCATATTAGTGATTATTGGTTTGAACGCCATTATCGGCATGGTTCAGGAATATAGAGCCGAACGTGCCGTTGCTGCACTGAGAAAAATGGCAATTCCGGATGCCAAGGTAATACGTAACGCGACAGCAGTGACTATTGCAGCCTCTGAACTGGTACCTGGTGATATTGTTTTACTGGAAACGGGCAATGTGGTGCCAGCGGACTTGAAGTTGCTGGAATCCGAGGAAATGCAGGCCGATGAATCATGTCTTACTGGCGAATCTCATGCTGTTGATAAGCGAAACATCATTCTGACTGATACAGGTTTAGCCCTTGGAGATCGAGTTAATCTTGCATTTAATAGCAGTATGATTACACGGGGTCGCGGCAAGGGCATCGTGATCGCCACAGGATTGAATACTGAAATCGGTCGTATTGCTGAATTACTCGGCAGCGAAAAGAGTGTGAAAACACCACTGCAGCAAAGATTGACTTTGTTTGGACGTTATTTGGCGCTGGCAGTACTGGCAATCTGTGCCATCGTATTTGTTGCTGGTTTGCTGCAGGGGCAACCTGTATTACTGATGTTTTTGACGGCGATCAGTCTAGCAGTGGCGGCCATACCCGAAGCATTACCAGCAGTGGTGACAGTGTCACTTGCCTTTGGCGCACGTAAGCTCATTCAGAATAATGCTCTAGTGCGTAATTTGCCAGCAGTGGAAACACTGGGATCAGTCACATACATCTGTGCTGATAAAACGGGGACTTTGACTCAAAATAGAATGACCGCAGAACTGTTTTATGTGACCGGTCAACGTCAACAGCCACTAGATATTGATAGACATACTATGCCGATTGTAGAGTTTGGGCATGCACTGGCTTTAAATAATGACGTGTCAGAAATGGATGGTACACCCAGCGGTGAACCGACTGAATTGGCATTATTTCAAGCGGCTTATCAGGCAGGTTATGACAAACATGTTCTGGAACAGCAATTACCACGTTTAGCGGTCATTCCTTTTGACAGTGACCGTAAGAAAATGACAACTCTGCATCAGTTGGCGGCAGGGGTCGTGGCCTATGTTAAAGGGGCGCCTGAACATGTGTTAACAGATTGTATTAATGCATTAGGCGTAGATGGCATCATAGAGATTGATGTTAAAGCAGTTACCACTGAAGCAGAACAATTAGCCAGAGAAGGGTATCGTGTGCTTGCAATAGCAAAACGGCAGTATGCCCAGATGCCTGACCAGATTGAGTCGGAAACGATTGAGCAACAACTCACCTTTCTTGGTCTGGTTGCTCTGATTGACCCACCTCGACCGGAAGCCCAACAGGCCGTTGCTGATTGTCTGACTGCTGGCATTACACCCGTAATGATAACCGGTGATCATCCGGGTACGGCGATGACCATCGCCAGACGTTTGGGGATAACCGATAGTGATGATGCCTTGTTGACTGGAGGCGAACTGGCAAAATTATCTGATGATGCATTTGCAAGCATTGTTGAAAAAATAAGGGTTTATGCTCGGGTCAGTCCACAACAAAAACTGAACATAGTAAAAGCATTGCAGTTAAATGGTGAATTTGTTGCCATGACGGGCGATGGTGTTAACGATGCGCCTGCTCTGAAACGGGCCGGTATTGGTGTGGCTATGGGTAAAAAGGGCACTGATGTAGCGCGTGAAGCCGCAGACATGGTTTTACTGGATGATAATTTCAATACAATTGTTCAAACGGTACGGTCAGGACGACAGATCTTCGATAATATTCGAAAATTTATTAAATATACGATGAGTTCCAATTCTGGAGAAATATGGACTCTCTTTCTGGCGCCATTTCTTGGCCTGCCCATTCCTTTGTTACCGATTCATATTTTATGGATCAATCTGGTGACTGATGGATTGCCCGGATTGGCTTATACTGCTGAACCTGCTGAGGAAGGAATTATGAATCGTCCGCCAAGGCCACCAGAAGAACATATATTTTCCCATGGTATGTGGCAGCATATTTTATGGGTTGGGCTGTTTGTTGGTGGAATCTCTATCGCTTCACAAGCCTGGGCAATTTCACGAGGGGTCGACTATTGGCAAACTATTATTTTTACCGTTTTGACCTTGTCACAGTTGTTTCATTCATTAGCAGTACGGAGTGAAACAACATCGTTGTTTTCACTGGGTTTGTTGAGTAATAAGCCCATGCTGGGTGCTGTCATCATGACCATTGGATTGCAGATGGCCGTTATTTACATCCCCGTATTTAATGACATCTTCCACACACAACCATTACCAATCTACGATCTGCTCATTTGCTTTGCTGTGTCATCATTACTTCTGTTTGCGGTAGAGATTGAAAAGTATTTAGTGCGAAGAGGACTAATTTATGTGGACAGTAAACATTTAGTGCCTAATGAGTAACAGTAAAAGTCACTAGGCTAATATAAAGTTCTATATAATTAAGCACGGGCGTAATTAAGCTCACCACACCCTCGCTACTTTTCTAAATGTGTACTCGAACCATGACTAAACATAAGTTTACCGTAACAGCTGCTCGTGGCATGCTGCCTTTATTGGCGAAAGAACTCGCTGGAATGGGCATTAAAGAGCTCAAGCAAGAGCAAGGTAACATCCGATTTACAGGTGGTTTAGAAGAGGCTTACCGCGTTTGTTTGTGGTCACGAATTGCTATTCGGGTGCTGATGCCCATTGCCCATTTTTCCGCAACTACAACCGATGAGCTGTATCAAGGTATTCATGATTTACCATGGGAAGATCATGTTGATGCTGAAGGCAGTACTATCGCCGTTGATTTTAATAGTTTTCGCTCTAAAATTCACCATAGCCAATACGGTGCTCAACGAGTAAAAGACGGGATTGTAGATCGGTTTCGTGAGCAGACAGGGGAGCGACCTTCTGTTGATCTGCATCAGCCTGACTTAAGAATCAATGTCTATCTGAAACATAACCAAGCTATCGTGAGCATTGATCTGTCGGGCGAGAGTCTGCATAAACGCGGCTATCGTGTGCAAACAACCCCAGCACCTTTAAAAGAACATCTTGCGGCCGCTATTTTGATGACGGCAGAATGGCCGAGACTGGCCAAACAAGGTTGGGGTCTGATTGATCCGATGTGTGGATCAGGAACCTTTCTAATTGAAGCGGCGATGATAGCTGCTGATATTGCACCTGGGATTTTGAGAGACTATTTCGGTTTTCTATACTGGAAACAACATGACAAAGAAGCATGGCAGCGTTTAAAAGCCGATGCAGAACGTCGTCGCCACAGTGGTTTGGCACGATTACCCGTTATTTCAGGTGGCGATGCTGATGTTAAATCGGTACAGGCAGCCAAAGCCAATATTGCTGAAATTGGTCTTTCAGAATGGATTCAGGTTGAACAACGTGATTTATTAGATTGGCCATCACAAGCCAAAGTATTACCGACCAGCGGCATGATGGTCTGCAACCCACCCTATGGTGAACGGATGGGGAATCTGGAAGAGTTGCACCACCTTTATGAAAGTCTGGGTAATATTATCAGTGAATCATTTCCAGCGTGGCGAACCACATTGATTACTGACAATGAAAGTCTGGGTAAATTTACAGGGTTAACCTTATTTGACAGTGTGCCATTTGATAACGGTCCGATAGCCTGCAAGGTATTGTGTTACCGGGCACCACGACCAGTATCAGACAGAACAGAGCGCGTGGACCAATCAGTACAACAGTCCGAAATTATGCCTCAACACCAAAATGCTCAGCCAGTGATACTTTCAGAACATGCAGAAATGTTTGCCAACCGATTGAAAAAGAACCTCAAGCATCTTGGTAAATGGGCCAGAAAAAATAACATTGAATGTTATCGACTATACGATGCAGATTTGCCTGATTACGCTGTGGCTATCGATCTTTATGGCGATTATGTTCATGTGCAGGAATATGCACCACCAAAATCGATTGATCCAGAAAAAGCAGTGCAACGATTAAATGATGTGATGCAGGTGATTCCACAGGTTTTAGAGCTGCCAGTTTCACATATCGCCCTTAAACTACGCCAAAAACAACGTGGAACACAGCAATACGAAGCACAAGGATCACAGAAACAGCGAATCACTATTACTGAATCAGATCTGAAATTTTGGGTTAATTTAACGGATTATCTAGATACGGGCTTGTTTCTGGATCATAGACTAACTCGTCAGATGATTACTGAACAATCAGCAGGTAAAGACTTCCTTAATTTATTTGCTTATACAGGTTCGGCCACGGTTTATGCTGCTGCAGGTCAGGCAAAATCGACCACGACAGTAGACATGTCCAATACCTATCTGCAGTGGGCGCAAGATAATATGGTCTTAAATGGCTTTACGGGCAAACAACACCAGTATATTCGGGCAAATTGTTTGGAATGGTTGCAGGCAGCACATCAGGAACCCCAGCGCTATGGCTTGATCTTTCTTGATCCTCCTACATTCTCCAATTCAAGCAGGATGGAAGGAGTATTTGATATACAACGCGACCATGTTGCCTTGATTAATATGTCTGTCGATCTACTTTCAGATGAAGGTATATTGCTATTCTCAACCAATCGGCGAGACTTTAAGATAGATATTGATACGCTATCAAATCTCACTATTAATGATATCAGCAATATTACCTTACCCAAAGACTTTGAGAGAAACCCAAAAATCCATTATTGTTGGGCAATTAGCAAATAATAACTAATATTATTTTGCCATCAATTCCAATAGGGTAGCCTGAGCTGAAATAGCTTCAGCGGCTTCAGTACATTCGACACGATGGTATCTGCCTTCTGGTGACAGCATCCAAGCTTGAGTATTGTCGGCGAGATATATTTCAAGATCATTGATAACTTGTTTCCGTAGTTTTTTGTTTTCTATAGGAAAACAAGTTTCAACACGGCGTAATAAATTGCGTTTCATTAGATCGGCACTGCCAGCCCAGACTTCTTCATCTCCTGCATTCTCAAAATAAAATACCCGAGTATGCTCCAAGAAGCGCCCGATAATACTTCGGACATGAATATTTTCAGATAAACCTATAACGCCAGGTTTTAAACAGCAAATCCCACGAACAATAAGATCGATTTTTACTCCAGCCATTGATGCGCGATAAAAGGCTTGGATTATTTCAGGCTCTACCAATGCATTCACTTTAGCAATGATATGGGCGGATTTTCCGGCTTGAGCATGAGTGATCTCTCGCTCGATGCGGTTCAATAAACCTTCATGCAATGTAAATGGTGCATGTAGCAGTTTATGCATTTTTGGGATCTTACCGAGACTGGTTAATTGTACGAATAAATTGCTGACATCCTCGCCAATTTGTTTATCTGTTGTTAACAAACCATAGTCAGTATAGATACGGGAAGTGCTGCGGTGATAATTACCTGTTCCAAGATGAACATAGTGACGTAACTTACTGTTTTCACGCCTTAATATTAATAGCATTTTTGCATGAGTTTTATAGCCAACAATACCATACACAACATGGACAGCTGCTTGCTGTAATCTCGCTGCTAATGCAACATTGGCAGCTTCATCGAATCGAGCTCGAAGTTCGATTACAACGGTGACTTCTTTTCCTGCCTGAGCGGCTGATACAAGGGCATCGACAATAGGGGATTTTGCACCCGTGCGATAAAGAGTTTGCTTGATGGCTAAAATAGCGGGATCTGATGCTGCTTGTTTAAGCAGATCAACCACCGGAGAAAAGGATTGGTAAGGGTGGTGTAATAAAATATCCTGCTTGCGAATTGCAGAAAAAATATCTTCCTTATTAGACAAGGCGGCCGGTAGACCTTGAGTAAATGGCTTAAATTTAAGATCTGGGCGTTCCACTAGTGAATAAACAGCTTGAAGTCGGCTCAAATTAACTGGCCCATTGACCAGATAGACATTATCTTCATGCATACCGCATTGATCACGAAGAAAATCAACCATATCTTCTGGGCAGTTATGGGCAATTTCCAAACGAACTTCATCACCATAATTACGGTGGGTAAGCTCATCAGAAATAGCGACTAATAAGTCACTGGTTTCTTCTGTATCTATGGCTAAATCACTATTTCTGGTTACACGAAACTGATAGCAGCCTTTAATTTTCATTCCATAAAACAAGTCATCAGCAAAGGCATGGATAATGGATGATAAAAACACGAATTCATGTTCACAGTTCAGTTTAAGCTCTGGAGGTAATTCAATCACACGTGGTAAAGCACGGGGTGCTTGTAAAATAGCTGAGCTACGATTACGGCCAAAGGCATCTTTGCCTACCAGCGATACAATGAAATTCAAACTTTTATTCAATAAACGTGGAAAAGGGTGGGCAGAATCCAGCCCCATTGGACTGAGGATTGGCGCTATTTCTTCAACAAAATAAGCACGTAACCACTCCACTTGTTCGTCTGACCATTTATCACGTGGCAGAATTTCAATGGATTGGTCAGCCAAAGCAGGTATTAATACTTCATTTAACACCTTATATTGCTCATCAACCAGTTCATGCGCCCTGATGTTGATAATTTTAAGTGCTTCCTGAGCACTTATCTGGTCAGCTTCAAGGTAGGGATCGCCAATCTCAATCTGTTGAATTAAGCCAGCCACACGCACTTCAAAAAACTCATCAAGATTGGTGCTGGAAATACAGAGGTAATTTAACCGTTCAAGTAAAGGCACATCGGGATCTAGAGCTTGCTGTAAAACACGCCAGTTAAATTCCAGTAAGCTCTGTTCGCGATTTAGGTACAGCTCGGGGTTGTTGAGATCAATAGTGTCCATTTGATGTGTCTACTTGTTTAATGACTGTATGTAAGTGTTTTTTGAATATAATGTTACTCGCATCAGATTAGCATATAAAGACTTAGTATTTCTTAAACCATAGTGAAAATACATCTTGTATGTATAGGAAGACTTAGTGCCATAATTATATTAAGTTTTCTATATAACTAAACATTATTATTGGGCATAAGTCTTGCTATGTCTTTATATGTCAAAAAGGTTCAAACGGAAAAAAAGATGAAACTGAAACAAAAAATCACAATCGCTGCAGTTGTATTATGTGTTGTGCCTATGCTGGCATTAGCCATTGTGTCTAACTGGATTGCATCTAATCAATCGCATGCTGCATTAGAGTCGTCAGCTGAAGCAAGATTGATCTCTTTGCGAGATGTGAAAAAGACTCAGATAGAAGATTATTTTGCCACTATCAGAAATCAGCTACTAAATTTTGCCGCTGCTGATGCGGTCATATCGGCAACAAAGAACTTTGCTACCGCATATGAAAGATACGCTTCTGAAACAGGGCAGACGGATAGAACCAGTTCAGTTAATAAATTAACTGGCTATTACAATAATACGTTCATGCCGGAATACCTGAGCTTGAACCCAGGGGCATCGGCATTACCAACATCAAATTTGTTGGCTAAGATTGATCTCAATGGTTTGTCATTGCAAAATACGTTAATTGCTAAAAACCCTGCGCCATTGGGTGAAAAAGACAGTATGACTGATTTGGGAGATGGCTCTCAATACAGTTACTGGCACAATCAATACCATCCCTATTTAAGAGATGTACTGCAACGTTTCGGTTTCTACGATATTTTCCTGGTTGATTCTACAACGGGCAAAGTTGTTTATTCAGTATACAAAGAACTCGATTTCGCGACATCTTTGATGGATGGCCCTTATGCAAATTCCGGTTTAGCTAAAGCATTTAAAGAAGCTAACAAGGCCACGAGATCTGGTGTGGTCGCCATTACAGACTTTGAATCATATACCCCGTCATACGAAGGTGCTGCAGCATTTATGGCAACGCCTATTTTCGAAAACGGTGTTAAACGTGGTGTACTCATATTTCAGATGCCTGTTAGCCGCATCAATCATATCATGACATTTGATGGTAAATGGTCCGAAGCAGGTCTAGGGAATTCTGGAGAAATCTATCTGGTCGGTGCAGACAAGCGTTCACGTAGTGAAAGCCGCTTTTTAATGGAAGATAAGTCGGGTTATATAGATGCACTGCGTGCTAGTCCAACAATTAGTAATGAGATTGTCGACACCATAACAGCCAAAGGCACAGCATTAGGATTACAACCTGTTGATAGTCGTGGTAGTCAGGCTGCACTTGCAGGTAACTCTGGCTTTGATATTTTCTCTGATTATCGTGGAGTGGCAGTGTTGTCAGCATATGCACCATTGGCGATTGAAGGTTTAAATTGGGTCATATTAGCGGAGATTGATAAAGAAGAGGCCTTTGCTGCAGCCGATGATTTGTCTAATCATTTATGGTTATACGGTTTTATCATCCTTGCCATTATGGCGGCTCTTGCCGCTGTAATCGCTGCTCAATTAGCTGGCTTGTTATCAAAACCCATTGTGGCATTCAGTAATTTTATTAGCCAAGTTTCTGAACAACTTGATTTAACCAGGCGCCTTGATATAAATAGAACTGATGAAATTGGTGATGCAGGTAATGCCTTTAACAAGTTGCTAGATGTATTCCAAAAAGGAATGCATGAAGTTACTGATGCGAGTAGTAGAATTGCTGCAGCGTCAGAAGAAACCTCCGTGATTACTGAGCAAACCAGCGAAGCCATTCAAACTCAGCAAGCAGAAATCAGTCATGTTGCCACTGCAATGAATGAAATGAGTGCAACGGTGAATGACATTGCCAAAAATACAACACAGACAGCAGTTGCATCAGATACAGCACGTGAAAATGTTCAAGCAGGTACTGAAGCGATGAACAAAACAATTGATTATGTTGGTGCTGTCTCTACTGTTATGCAACAAGCGAGTGAAACAATTGCTCAGTTAGAGCAACGCAGTGTTGATATTTCAGGCGTACTGGATGTCATTAGCGGTATTGCCGAGCAAACCAATCTATTGGCGTTAAATGCAGCGATTGAAGCAGCGAGAGCCGGGGAACAGGGTCGGGGATTTGCCGTGGTTGCGGATGAAGTGAGAAACCTTGCGAGTAGAACACAGGAGTCCACGGGTGAAATCACCAAGATGATTGAGGAACTGCAAAATGGCAGCAAACAGGCCGTAGCAGCTATGGAACAAAGTAAATCACAAGTTGATGCGGCTGTAGAACAGGCTGGAGAAACAGGTGGTACACTTGCCACCATTGCTGAGGTCATCATGCAGATCAATGATATGAGTAGCCAAATTGCAACAGCAGCAGAAGAGCAGGGCGCGGTTTCAGAAGAAATTAACCGTAATGTTGTCAGAATTAATGATATGACAGAACAGACTGCAGAGGGCGCAGGGCAAACATCTCAAGCCAGTCAGGATCTGTCTCGTTTGGCCTCTGATTTGGCTCTACTTGTTCAAAAATTTCAAGTGTAATTTAAGATGCTGGTTACCAGCGGTATTTATCGTAGTTTTCAGGGTTAGCCCAATGACGACTGTTTAACCAGTCATGGTTGGGCTGATAATTTTCGATAGCATAGCTAAATATCTGATGATGATGGGTCATAGCAACACGCTGCATACCCAGCGCTAGAAAGTCCGCTAATTCCCAGCTTTGTCGTACCGCTGCATCAATTTCGCAAATAACAATCATATGCTGGGTGTAACAATTACGAATTAAGCCCAACCATTCCATCGCCTGTGATTTGGGTAGGGTGTCGACAATTTCACTGACTATAGCCAGGTCTATGCTGGTGATATTTGCGAATTGTTCCAGTCTAAACGGTGTTTTCAAAACCTGTGATCTGGTATCTTGCTGTTCTTTATAGCAAGCTAGGGCCGTTTCTCCCACTATCAATACTGAGCTGGGCTGGAACTCCTCAATCAAAGGTGAAAGTATTGTTGATAAATCTAAATGCGTTGTCATGACTGATCAGGATAAAACATCTACAGAGTTCTGGAAACATACTCGACTCAGTCATATGAGTCATGAGCAATGGGAAAGTCTTTGTGATGGCTGTGGACGATGTTGTTTACATAAGCTTGAAGACGAAGATGATGGTCGCATGTATTACACACGAACTGCTTGTGCATTGTTAGATATCAGCACATGCCGCTGTATGGATTATCAGAATCGTCAGCAGTTAATGCCTGACTGTCTTCAACTCAGTGTCGACCAAGCTCACTATTTTGACTGGTTGCCTTCTACGTGTGCTTATCGATTATTGGCTGAGGGCGAGCCATTACCTGAATGGCATCCATTAATTAGCGGTGATCCTGACAGTGTCATTAAAGCAGGCATTTCTGTACGTGATATTGCTAAATCTGAAACAGAAGAAACTGATATGTCTGATGAGATTATCGTCTTGTATGACCCAATCAATAAAGAAGCTGATGAAGCCTGAACAAAGTCGTGATTTCACCGAGCGTTTGGAAAAAGCGGCATTATCCTTATTAAAGATGGAAGTGTTTCG
>Ga0224506_10000101_pt1 | contig 83840 bp, 77 predicted proteins | sample SF_Jan12_sed_USG_2_FD_169108 | JGI IMG/M metagenome (GOLD analysis project Ga0224506, IMG submission 169108) | Sediment microbial communities from San Francisco Bay, California, United States - SF_Jan12_sed_USGS_8_1 | ecosystem: Environmental > Aquatic > Marine > Sediment | place: USA...
CGGTAGTTCAGTTGGTTAGAATACCGGCCTGTCACGCCGGGGGTCGCGGGTTCGAGTCCCGTCCGCTCCGCCATTTTGATAAATGGCTCGACTTCAGTGACACGATATAGCATTCAGCGATTATCGATAGTAAATCTCTAAAACATTCAAAATATATTTCTCCCCTCGGGGGTTATTCTTTTTTCGTTTTATTGTTACAGTTCGGCTTTGATTTAATTCACTCCGGACGATACGCAACATGAAAGACGCAAACCCAAATACCATTTACCTTAGTGAATATCAGCAGCCAGATTACTGGGTTGAACACGTCGATTTGCGTTTTGAACTGGGCGAAGAAGAAACCCGTGTTGAATCCAATATTCAGTTTACCCGGCGTGAAAGTGTAGCGGACAATGCCTCACTGATCCTGCATGGCGAAGAGTTAACGCTGGCACAAGTGCGACTCAATGGCACGGTGTTGTCGCCTGACCAGTACAGCGTCGATGATAAGTCGCTAACGATTACTGAAGTTCCCGGTGAATTTGTTTTATCTGTCGACACTGTGCTCAGGCCGCAGCTGAATACGTCTCTTGAAGGTTTATACCAGTCCAGCGGCAATTTCTGTACCCAGTGTGAAGCCGAAGGCTTCCGAAAAATCACTTATTTTCTTGACCGCCCTGATGTCATGGCGACTTACCGCACAACCATTGTGGCGGATAAAACCCTGTACCCTGTGTTGCTGTCGAATGGTAATGCGGTAGATAGCGGTGAGCTGGAAAATAACCGGCACTGGATGGCATGGGAAGACCCGTTCAAAAAACCAGCTTACCTGTTTGCACTGGTCGCCGGTGATCTTGCCTGTATTGATGATAGTTTCACCACCATGTCCGGTCGCGAAGTGGCACTCAAAATTTATGTAGAAGCGCACAATATTGAAAAATGTGATCACGCTATGCGCTCACTACAAAATTCAATGCGCTGGGATGAAGAGGTCTTTGGCCGTGAGTATGATCTGGATATTTATATGATCGTGGCGGTTGATGATTTCAATATGGGGGCAATGGAAAACAAAGGTTTAAATGTTTTCAATTCAAAGTTTGTGCTGGCCAGTCAGGATACCGCAACCGATGTTGACTATGAACATATCGAAGGCGTTATCGGCCATGAATACTTTCATAACTGGACGGGTAACCGCGTCACCTGTCGTGACTGGTTTCAGTTAACACTGAAAGAAGGCTTAACGGTTTTTCGTGACCAGCAGTTCAGCGGTGACATGTTATCGCATGCCGCTAAACGCATCGATGAAGTGAATGTGTTACGCACCCGCCAGTTTGCAGAAGATGCCGGCCCCATGTCGCATCCTATTCAGCCGTCTAGCTACGTCGAGATTAATAACTTCTACACGGCAACCGTTTATAACAAAGGAGCAGAAGTGATTCGCATGATTCATACTCTGCTGGGAGCTGACGGTTTCCGTAAAGGCACGGATTTGTATTTTGAACGTCACGATGGTCAGGCTGTGACGACTGATGATTTTGTGGCGGCAATGCAGGATGCTAATAACTATGATTTAACGCAGTTTAAACGCTGGTATCACCAGGCCGGTACGCCGAATTTAGAAGTATCAGAAACTTATGATGCCGATAAGCAGCAATATACTCTGTTATTCAGGCAAAGCTGTGCTGCAACCAGAGGCCAGGATGTAAAAGAAGACTTTGTGATTCCTGTACGGATGGGCTTACTCGGTAGTGATGGCAAAAGTATTCCGCTTTACATTGATGATGCTGAAAGTGGTGCACTGGAAACCATTCTTATAGTGACCGAGAAAGAACAGGCTTTCATTTTCGATAAAGTGGCAGAAAAACCGGTTAGCTCACTGTTACGTAATTTCTCTGCACCGGTTAAATTGCAAATGACGCAAAGTGATGATGATCTGGCTTTCATAATGGCCAACGATGCAGATGACTTTAACCGCTGGGATGCCGGTCAGCGTCTTGCTTTGAACGTCATGTTAGATTTGATAGCAAAACAGCAGGCCACTGAAACATTAGTATTGCCACAAAGTCTGGTCAATGCCTGTCGCAACATCCTCAATGATACAGCGATTGATAAAGCGCTGGCTGCCAGAGCCTTAACCCTGCCATCTGAAGATTATCTGGCTGAAATGATGACGGTGATTGATGTTGATGCGATTCACGTCGTCAGAGAGTTTATGCGCACTGAACTGGGCAATTCATTAACAGCGGAGTTCAAGAAGGTTTATCTGGATAACCTGAATTCAGAATACGAACTGACGGCTGAGGCGATGGGTCAGCGCAGCCTTAAAAACATTTGTCTCACTTATCTTATGTGTACAGCAGACAATGATGAGATAGCAATCACACAATATAAAAATGCCACGAATATGACAGATCAGATGGCGGCTTTTAGAGCCATTTGCCATCATCAGGGTGAGCAGCGCACGGCCATTATCGACGACTTCTATCAGCAGTGGAAATCAGATTCACTGGTGCTGGATAAATGGTTTACTGTTCAGGCGACAGCGGCTTTGGAAAACAGTCTTGAAGAAATTATGGCGCTGAGAAAACATGCTGATTTTGATATTAGCAATCCAAACCGGGTGCGCTCATTATATGCCGCACTCACGCAACTGAATGCGGTATGTTTTCATGATATATCAGGTAAAGCCTATCAGTTCCTTGCCGATCTTGTGATTGAACTGAATCAGCTTAACCCGCAAATAGCGGCGCGGATGTTATTGCCGTTGGGACGCTGGCAACGGTTTGATAGCCTGCGTCAGGATTTGATGAAAGCGGAGCTTGGCCGCATTGCTGAAATGGATAATCTTGCTAATGATGTCTATGAAGTTGTCAGTAAGTGTTTGCAAAACTAAGGCTGTCTGCTAAGTGATACAGATGGGTTTATTGAATATAAAAATGTTAAAAATAGCTAAAGGATGTTGATTTATGAAGTTGGTGAAATTTAGTCTGCTCTGCTTGTTAATGGCAATGAGCACGCTGGTAAATGCCGCTTGCTGGGAAAAGCGAGAATACAGGGAAATAGAAAATTTTTCGGAGCTTGATAATAAACTTATTTTGTCATTTAAAGACGCTGTTAACTGTAATGCCATAGGCAATGCAACAGTAAAATTAGGCAAGTTACTCTACGAAACGGATTCTAATGGCTACGTTACTTTGCCGATGACAGCATTTATCGAAGCCGGCAATATTGAATTGCCAATGGTGATATCGAAAAGTGGCTATACAACAATCAATACCAGACTGATAGTGGCTGCAGGTACCGTTTTAAACAGACGCATGTTATTAAGCCCTTCTCTGGCCGGCAGCAGTATGCGGTTTATTCTTCAGTGGAGTGAAGCGCCGAAAGACCTTGATCTGCACCTTGAAGGAAACGGCTTCCACGTCTCATACAGAAACCTGCGTGCAGCCGGAGAGGCGATTCTGGATCAGGATACACAAAGTGGATTTGGCCCGGAAACCATTACTCTCAATAATGTAAAACAGCATCAGCATTACAAATTATCCGTAGTTAATTATTCAGGCGGTGGCAATATCGATGAAACAGCCAAAGTGCTTGTATATGTCGGTGATCAGCTGAACAGCATTATTCCTCTGAATGCCACGGCTAGTCGAAGTGTCGATGTTCTGGAAATAAGCAGCGGCAAAATAAATAAACTACAATCGGTAAACACTGAAAATCAGTCCGAGCTGATCCCGGGCTGGTAGTGTGTATTTCTGTTATTAATATCAAAGGTTAAATTTTATGTCGCGCTCAATACTGATTACAGGGGCTAATCGCGGGCTGGGTTTACAGATGGTGAAGCAGGCGGTTAAGAATGGCTGGCGTGTATACGCCTGTTGCCGTCACCCGGGTCAGGCAGATGCACTGGTGAGAGTGGCGTCGCTGACACCCGGGCAGGTCAGTATGCATGTGCTTGATATAGCTGACAGTGCGCAGATTCAGGCTCTTGCTTATGAGTTAAGAAACAGCTCCATCGACTGGTTAATTAATAATGCCGGTGTCTATGGCTCAATGAATAATACATTTGGACATACAGATGAAATTGACTGGTTAAAAACATTTCAAATTAATACTATCGGGCCGATGAAAATGATGGAGCATTTCTTGCCCCATATCGAAGCCGGCGGAGAGAAGAAGATAGCTACCCTGAGCAGTAAAATGGCCAGTATGGATGATAATACGTCAGGCGGTAGTTATCTGTATCGCTCAAGCAAGGCGGCTTTAAATGCGGTTGTTAAAAGTACATCGATTGACCTGAGAGAAAAAAATATCATCAGCTTAATTATGCATCCTGGCTGGGTAAGAACTGATATGGGCGGGCCGAATGGTGAGATAGACGTCAATGAGTCAGTTGACAAAATGTTTGCTATTATTGAAGCGGCTACACTTGCCGATACAGGGTCTTTTTATGATATAAATCAGGAAATAATTCCCTGGTAAATATTTCTGGAACGATAAATTAATTTACAATAACTAGTAAAAAATATGCACGTTAGTGCAAGAGCATATTGCGGGAGTAGATGAGATGGATTCCGGGTTTCTTGGTTACGCAATCTTAATTGAAATAATTATCGTACTGGCTGCATGGATAGGCTTCATTCACTGGCGGTTGTCTAAGAAGAAAAAAGAACTGGTTGCTGTACAGGAGTTAGATGCTCCGAGTCCGTATGAGATCTATCTGCAATATATCAACCGTGAATTATCCGAGACGCTGAGTCATATTGATAAGCTTTCAGAAGATCCGTCTGATGCCGAGACATTGATGATGTATCAGTACCGGCTTAAACACCTTGATGCTGAACAAAAAGCAATGACGCAATCAAAGGGTGAAACCGTTAAGTTCTGGGAGCTGTATCGTTCAAATATTGATTTTGTTCACCAGTTTGAAGATGAAGTGGTTGTAGACGAAGTGACAGCTGTTGAAGAGACAAATACCGTAACAGCTGAAAAAGACCTGTCAGTTGATACACGCAGTATGCAGGAGCAACTGGATAATTATAATGAGAATTCACGCGCTATCATTGTACAAAGTAATGATGTGATTGATCTGGTCCGGACTTTCTCTGAAAAAAATGATTCTGAAGAGCTTCAGCATATCCTGACGTTATTGAGTGCAGAGCGGGATGAGCTGAAAGCGCAACTTGAAAAAATGGAAAATGAATATACAAGAATGATGAATAATGTGATGGTTGCTAGTAAAGAGTCTGCAGAGCGCGAATCACCGGTCAGTCATATTCCAAGAGATGAAGAGTCTGTTGATATGTCCAGCGTATTATCCAAACAAAACTCAAGAATTAGTGAGTTGAATAATGTGGTTGGCAATCTTTCATTAGAACTGGAAGAAAAGAAGGCACTGGTAAAAGAAACTGAATGGGTAACCAGGCAGCTGAAAGAAACCGAACATGTTGTGATTATTCTTGAAGATGAAAATAACTTTTTACGCGGGCAGATTAAGCACTTGTTAGAAAATGCACAGTAAAATGTGAAGATTTATTGTGCCAGTTACTGACTAATTATGGATGCTGTGTTTTATCCAGTTCTCTTTTTTATGTATAAACTATGAATAATATCAGGCTGATTTGTTTTGATCTTGATGATACGCTCTGGCCGTGTATGCCGACTATTACTAAAGCTGAAGCGAAACTTTACCAGTGGTTGCAAGTCAACAAGCCTGAAATCACAAGCCGCTATACGATTAATGAGTTACGGCATAAAAGAACGGAACTTGCCAGAAGTCAGCCTGCTATCAGCCATAATCTGACGGCACTTAGAAAGGCCTCACTCCATGAGCTGGCTAATGAATTCAATGAGAAGACAGACTGGATAGATGAAGCCTTTAAGGTGTTTTATGAAGCGCGCCAGAATGTCATATTCTATGATGATGTCGAACCCGTGCTAAATCGCTTGAATGCTAAGTTCTCACTGGCGGCCATGACCAATGGTAATGCTGATATCGGCCGAACCTCGCTGGGGTTCTTGTTCGATCATTCAATTTCTGCTGAAAAGGTTGGTGCAGCGAAACCGGATCCTTTGATGTTTCAGGCGCTGATCGAGCAGGCCGGTGTTAAAGTCAGTGAGGTTCTTTGCATTGGTGATCACCCTGTGCATGATATTGAAGGGGCTCATAATATAGGTATATCAAATGTATGGCTCAACAGACAAAAACTTGACTGGCCACATGATTCTTTCAGACCCGATCATACTGTACAGAGCCTGTATGAAATTTTAGCGTTACTGGGTTGCAATGAATTGAATCCAGTGCATCCCTCAGCTTAAATTTTGGTATATAATGCCGGCTTTCGTATTTATTTAATTTGGCATAGTGGGCTAATTTCCAGCAAATGAAGTATAAAACTGACGATTTACGTATTACGGGTATTCAGGAAGTTATTCCCCCTGAAGAATTACATAAAGAATTCCCTGTTTCTGATCAGGCGGCCGGCCTGATTTTCTCTACTCGCAATCAAATTCACGAAATACTCAATGGTGAAGATGATCGTCTGCTGGTGGTTATTGGTCCTTGCTCAATTCATGACCCTGAAGCCGGGCGTGAATATGCTAAGCGCTTAAAAGATAAAATTACTGAGCTTGATAAAGATCTTTGTATTGTCATGCGCTTCTATTTTGAAAAGCCCCGTACCACCGTTGGCTGGAAAGGCTTGATTAATGACCCTCATTTAGATAATAGCTTTAAAATTAATGAAGGATTGAGGCTGGGCCGGCACTTGCTGGTTGATTTGGCCGAAATGGGTGTGCCGGCGGCAACCGAGTTTCTGGATTTGATCAGTCCACAATATATCGCAGATTTAATCAGCTGGGGGGCGATTGGTGCACGTACCACTGAGAGCCAGGGCCACAGAGAACTGGCATCAGGCTTGTCCTGTCCTGTTGGCTTTAAAAATGGCACAAACGGCGGTCTGAGTATCGCGATTGATGCGATACATGCTGCTTCACGCCCGCATGTTTTCATGTCTTTAACCAAGCAGGGGCACTCTGCGATCTTTTCAACCAAAGGAAATGAAGACTGCCACATTATTTTACGTGGTGGTAATAACAAGCCTAACTATGATGCCAAGAGTATCAATCAGGCGGCAGCTGAGCTTGAGAACAAGTCACAGCTGGCCAAGATAATGGTTGATTGTTCACATGCTAACAGCAACAAAGACTACAAAAAACAGGTTGAAGTGTGCCATGACCTTGCAGAGCAAATTGCGGCGGGCGATCAGCGCATCTTCGGATTAATGATCGAGTCTCATCTGGTAGAAGGGCGTCAGGACATTAATGATGAGTGTCTGACTTATGGCCAGAGTATCACCGATGCCTGTGTCGGCTGGGATGATAGTGTGAACATGCTGGACGAACTGGCTGCCGCGGTCAGAGCGCGTCGTCAAAAACACGCAAAGTAGCCACAAAGTACTAACAGACGCATCAGGTTATTAGCTGGTTACTCAGCTAATAACCCCATTCAATATTACCTGATCAAATTATTCTATTTGTATAAAGTCACTTACACACTATAAATTAGCTAACGTTAAATAGTAGTGAGGTATTTGAAATGCACGCTGTTAATCTTTATATCGGTGAAAGTCAGAGTGAAAATAGTTTTCAAAGCTTAAAGAATGAGCTAATGACGGATAGTCATGTGGTGAATGTTGCCTTTAATAGCAAAATGCCACATGACATGCTGGTTGAGTATGATGAGGCTTATGTGAGTCCGTCATCCATTCTGTCTCATCTCGAGGCGCACGGCTTACATGTCGATGTAACCGGGGGATAATTGCCCCTGTTGACGTCTGAAGGCAGGGGCTCAACTATAAGCTTGTTATTTACTCATAGGCACTGTAGAGGCTTATGCTTATCCGGTGATTGAACTTCAGGTTCAGTTGAGAGGAATAAGTATGGGCTTAACATAATCCACAGCCGGAAATTAATTACTACCCTGTCCGGCTTACTTTCAAATCAGATGCTGGCCTGTGTTTGCCTTGTGGAGGGTTTGCTGGTGAGCGGGCCAGTACCCGTTCCTTCAATATGCTTGCATCAAAACATACCGGCAGTCATTAGAGTGAATGTTCTAACTCAAACCGGTAAGACTCAATGTCATTTAAGACACGGTTGTCTCTGTCCGATAAATTTTCTCTTTGTCGAATCTCATTCATTAAATGATCAAATTCCGCAAAGCCTAATCCCTGTGAGGATTGCAGGTCTGTGAGTTTGTTTCGACGGTATTCCTGCCACTCATCCTGCTCAGTAAAGCTTAACTGAGCAGGGTAGTTTCTGGCTTTATAGCGGAAAAACATTTCGCCTAAACGGCTGTCTTCAAATGCCGGTGAGAGGCTGGCTAAATCAGCCGGCGATGATTTTATGATGCGATTCATTTCACTGCGGTCAGCGGGTGAGAAAAAGCCACCGCTGTACAAACTGACATCGGGGTCATTTTGAGCTTCAAATTCCTGCTCCAGAAAAACTTCCTGAATTTTCTCTTCGAGATCTTCACATTGTCTGAGCATTGTCAGGTGTTTCATGCCCTGAGCGATGTCGATTTTTGTGCGTTTGGCGGCATCGGCATTGAGTGTATTTAATGGAGCTATTACCGGACATTTATTGATGTGCACAGTTTTTAATAAGATACGTTCAGTGCCTTCCGGTAAGTCAGATTGCGGGCTGAACAGGCGATAGGCAATCTCTTCGGGCTCTTCATTGATGAGCGCACTCGGGTCTTGTCTTAAATCGAAGACGATAATGCCGTTGTTATTGGTTGGGTGCTGCGCTACAGGCACCACCATGGCGGTGCTGCCAAACTCACTGCGAATCATACCGGATGCATGCAGCACCGGTTCTTTTGCACTGAGATCGAGCATTTTTGCAACGGCTTGTTTGCTTTTATTGTTATAAACGAAGTCATACAGGCGTGGTTGTTTGTCACGAATCAGTTTGGCTATGGCGATGGTGGCATGCACATCGGACAGCGCATCATGAGCTGCTTTGTGTATCAGGTTGTTGGCAGCCGTCAGGTGTTCGAGTTTGAAACTGGGTAGGCCGTCTTCGTTCATTGGCCATTCTATGCCTTGTGGTCTGAGGGCATAAGTGATGCGAACCAGATCAATAATATCCCAGCGAGAATTGCCGTTTTGCCATTCCCGGGCATAAGGATCATAGAAGTTTCGATAGAATAAAAAGCGGCTGACTTCATCATCGAAGCGGATATTATTGTAGCCGAGGGTGCAGGTCGCCGGCCTGGCCAGTTGCTGGTGAATTTTGCCGGCAAACTCCGCTTCAGTGACACCTTTTTCAAGCGCTTGCTGAGGTGTGATGCCGGTAATAAGACAGGCTTCCGGGTTGGGCAGAAAATCATCGGCCGGCTTGCAAAATATTTCAAACGGCTCTTCAATGATATTAAAATCCAGATCGGTACGAATACCTGCAAACTGAACGGGGCGGTCGCGGCTGGGGCTGACGCCAAAGGTTTCATAATCATGCCAGTAAAAACTGGGTGTGGTCATTGCTTTGCTCATTATTATTTATTATTCACGATAAAATAGTCTATATCCTATTTAATTTAACGGTCAATTGCTATGATCAGGCGGATAAAATTTTTAATAAATACAGGCAAGGGTTTAATACGATGGGGAATGCAGAGTCGACAGGCATGGGAGAGGCTATCTTGAATATCATCTCTGAAATGTCATTCTTTAATCATTTTGAACATCAGGAGCTGGCTGTGATTGCAAAACACCTTTCCTTACGCGAGATAGCAAAAGATGAAGTGGTCTTCGAGGAAGGGGAAAAAGGCAACTATATGTGTTTTGTTGCTGAAGGCAGCCTGAATGTTGTGAAAGATATAGATGGTAAACAGAATGCGGTCATTTCAAGCATCAGTCGTGGCAAATCCTTTGGTGAGATGGCGATGGTGGATCTGGGTGCGCGATCAGCGACAGTCATTGGTGCGAGAAAGACGGAGCTGGTTATTTTGGGGCGTCAGGCGTTTGATCTGATACTTGAGCAACATCCCAGGACAGGAGTGAAACTTTTAAGCGCGGTTGCGCGTCTGTTAAGTCTGTATCTGCGCCAGGCCTCCGGTCGACTGGCTGATCAATTAGCAACCTAAGCTTTTTGATCACGGTTATACTGATGGGTATTGGCGGGGTGATAAATTATGCATTTTGGGGCTAAAGGCCATGGCATAAAATCTGCGCTGATTCATGGTTTTGTAGAAAGGCTGCCAATGGGTGATGGCAAAATTATAAATTTATAAAATGAGGAAAAACATGCGTATAGCTAATAAATACACAGCCAGAAAACTGATTTATAAGATGGCTGTGATATTGCTCAGTGGATTGATGATATCCGGCTGTTCAAAGAACGGTTATTTAGAAAAAGAACAAATGATACTGAGCGCCTATGTAGACGCGACCGTTGAAATGAAATTACATAAAGTCAGTGAGCATGTGTATTACGTGCGAGGTGTTCCTGGTGTTGCCACAGACAACCAAGGTTTTATCTCCAATGCCGGTTTTGTGGTGACCTCAGAAGGAGTGGTGGTTTATGATGCTCTGGGCACGCCGTCATTAGCAAAGAAATTGATTAAAAGTATCCGCACCGTCACCGATCAACCTATCAAAATAGTGGTTGTTGGCCATTATCATGCCGATCATATTTATGGCTTGCAGGTTTTTAAAGAACTGGGTGCGGAAATCTGGGCGCCGACCGGCTATGAAGCCTATTTAGATTCACCGTTTGCAGCCGAACGTCTGGAAGAGCGACAGTTTTCACTTGAGCCATGGGTCAATGAAAATACAGTGCTGATCTCCCCCGACAAGGTGATTACTGCGTCGCAAAAATTTCGTCTGGGTGATACTCAGTTCATCATGAGTTTGCTGGGGTCTGCGCATTCACAAGCGGACATGACATTATATATGGAAAATGAAAAGGTACTCTTTTCCGGCGATATTATTTTTGAAGGTCGGGTACCGTTTCTGGGTAATGCCAATACAAAAAACTGGCTGGCCACCTTAATCAAGTTTGAAACAGATAATGTGAGTGCACTGATACCGGGCCATGGCCCGCATGCAAAGAATCCTGCTGAAGCCATTACTCTGACACGTCATTACCTGCAGACCGTTCGCCAGACCATGGCCGATGCGGTTGAAAATTTGCAGCCATTTGATGAGGCCTATAGCGAAGCAGACTGGTCCGAGTTTGAAAAACTGCCGGCGTTTGCAGCAGCTCACCGGCGTAATGTCTATCAGGTGTATTTATCGATAGAGCAGGAGCAGTTCAGTAAGTAGATCGTGTATAATACGTGTTCCTATTTAAAGCGGGCTAAGGCCTGCTTTTTTAATTCCAACTCTCAACATTGTGGCTTTAAATCATGGCATTAATCAGACTTCGCGACATTTCCTTCCATATGGGGCAGCATAAACTGCTCGATAAGGTGAGCTTTGCGGTTGAAAAGGGTGAGCGTATCTGCCTGATAGGGCGCAATGGCGCCGGTAAGTCATCATTATTTCGCGTTATTCAGGGCGATATGATCTCTGACGATGGTTTAATTGAACGAAGTCAGGATTTAAAAGTGGCTGCACTGGCACAGGAGCCTAGCGGTTCTGAAGAAGGCAGCGTCTTCGATATTATCGCTCAGGGGCTTGGCGAAGCAGGTAAGCTGATCGCAGAGTATCATGATGTTAGCCATCAGATGGCAATCAACTATACCGATAAGCTGATGAGTGAGATGGATCGCCTGCAGCAGAAAATTGAAACCGTTGATGGCTGGAAGCTGGAACAAAAAGTGACGGCTGTAATTACAAAAATGAATCTTGATCCGGATGTGATGTTCAATACCTTATCCGGTGGTATGAAGCGACGGGTCATGCTGGCCTCGGCACTGGTTACTGAACCGGATCTGCTGTTGCTGGATGAGCCCACCAATCACCTGGATATCGAAGCCATCAAATGGCTGGAAGATTTTCTGATTGATCAGAAAATTTCTTTACTTTTTATTACGCATGATCGTTCATTTCTGAAAAAACTGGCGACAAAAATTATAGAGCTGGACCGGGGTACTTTAACCGAGTGGCCTGGCAACTATGAAACTTACCTGATAAGAAAGCAGGAAGCACTGGAAGAAGAAGAGCGACATAATGCCTTGTTTGATAAAAAACTGGCGCAAGAAGAAGTCTGGATCCGTCAGGGTATTAAAGCCCGGCGCACCCGAAATGAAGGTCGTGTTCGTGCACTTAAAGAGTTACGTAATCAGAGACAGGCGCGGGTTGAAAGGCAGGGCTCGGTCAATATGCAGGCGCAGGGTGGAGACCGCTCGGGTAAGCAGGTTGTTGAACTGACGGATGTGTCATTTGCCTTCGGCGATAAAAAGATTGTTGATCATTTTTCTACCCTGCTGCTAAGCGGTGACAAAGTGGGTGTGATTGGTGCTAATGGTGCCGGCAAAACAACGTTTCTGAAAATATTATTAGGACAACTGGCACCGGATTCCGGTGAAGTAAAGCTCGGTACTAATCTGCAGGTTATATATTTCGATCAGCTACGCTCTCAGCTTGAGGATGATAAAACCGTTATTGATAACCTGGCTGAAGGCCGGGAAAGTGTTGAAGTCAATGGTGCCCAGAAACACGTTATTGGCTACCTGGGTGATTTTCTTTTTGCACCTGACCGTGCGCGTTCACCGGTGCGTATGTTGTCCGGTGGCGAGAAGAACCGTTTATTACTCGCCAAGTTATTTTTAAAGCCTTCAAATGTGATGGTGCTTGATGAGCCCACCAATGACCTTGATCTGGAAACACTGGACTTACTGGAAGAGTTAATCTCTAACTATAAAGGCACATTAATACTGGTCAGCCATGACCGGGACTTTATTGATAAAGTAGTCACCAGTACGATTGTCATGGAAGGCAATGGCGTACTGAGTGAGTTTGTCGGTGGTTATGATGACTGGTTGCGTCAGCGTGCGACATTAAATGATGCAAAGAGTAATAGCGCTAAAAAACCGGCAGAAAAAAAAGCTGAGGTAAAGGCTGAAAAAAAAGCCGAGACAGCGCCTGCTAAAAAACTTTCTTACAAAGAGAAACTGGCGCTGGAAAAATTACCGGCGCAGATAGAACAGCTGGAAACCGATATTGAAGCGATGCAGGTAAAGATGAGTGACGCGGATTATTTCAAACTGGATGCAGCTGTGATGGCTCAGGACAAGGAAAAACTGGAAGCCATGGAGTCTGAACTGACTGTTGCTTATCAGCAGTGGGAAGAGCTGGAAGCTTAGATGACGAAAGCACTCGAAGATAGCTATGAAACATTAACGCCTGATTTAATCATCGATGCGGTTGAAGAGCAGGGTTACTTAAGCGATTTAAGAGTGCTGGCATTAAACAGTTATGAGAACCGGGTTTATCAGGTCGGGATTGAAGAAGGCTTGCCGTTAATTGCAAAATTTTATCGTCCGTGTCGCTGGACGGATGAACAAATTCTTGAAGAGCATGAATTCACTCAGCAGCTGGTTGATAACGATATTCCGGTTATTCCTGCCATCAGACATAAACAGGGCAAGAGTTTGTTCTACAGTGCCGGTTACCGCTTTGCACTCTATGAGCGTAAAGGTGGCCGGGCACCGGAACTGAGTGATCATGAACAGCTTTATCAGTTAGGGCGTTATATTGGCCGTATTCATGCAACCGGCGCAGCCAGTGCTTACCGGCACCGCCCTGTCATTAATACTGAAGCTTTCTTAACAGCACCTTATGACTATTTATTAAAATCAGCATTTATGCCTGAATATCTGATGCCGGCTTATACCTCACTAATGGAAGATCTTATCGAGCAGGTCATCACTCAATATAATTGTGTTGAGTTTTCTACGATCAGGTTACACGGCGACTGTCATGTCGGTAATATTCTGTGGAAAGATGACGGACCACAGTTTCTGGATTTTGATGACAGCCGGATGGGACCAGCGGTGCAGGATATCTGGATGCTGTTATCCGGCACGGAGGATGAGCAGCGGCTGCAGTTACAGGAAATACTGGAAGGTTATGAAGAGTTTTATGAGTTTAATAAAGCGGAGATAAGCCTGATCGAATCGTTAAGGACTATGCGACTGGTGCATTACGCCGCCTGGATTGCTCACCGCTGGACTGACCCCGCTTTCCCGATGGCTTTTCCGTGGTTTGGTGAGCCTCGCTATTGGGAACAACATATATTAGAGCTGCGTGAGCAGTTATCCAACCTGCATCATAAGCCTCTGGATATGCGTTATAACGCCTGATACAGCCTTATATCATGCATCTGGTTTCATCGGATGAACCTGACCCTTTATCTCCAATCTGTTCATTTTCAATTTATCTCTGTTTTAATCTGTCATGGAATGTTTGTTTATTTGGCATAATTAGCCTATAACAAACAGGTCCTACGGATGAATAGAATATTAATAAAAATAATTAAATTAGCTGCATCTATGTTCGTTAGTGTTCTGCTTTGACTGATAATGACAGTTATTTTTAAAATAATAATATCCCGAATTTAAGTATTGACGTATGGAGATCAATATGAATTTTTCAGAAATTTTGGCTATCTGGTGGCCGGCTCAGGCCGGGGTTTCGGCTGCAATCTGGCTGCTAATTGTTATTCTGACTATGTGGCTGGCAAGATCTCCGGCGCATAAAGCCATTAGAAGTTTTAGTTTTATTATCAGAAATGCAATGCGAATGGCCGCTTATTCAATAACGTCTTTAGAGAAACATCTGGCTGTGCGTAACAGAGAAGTCCTGTTATCAACGGGGCTGGAAGAAACAGAGCGTTATATCGAAAGAGAGTTTCAGCGCGTTGAAGATGTGGTTAACAGAGATCTCAGTGGTTATCCGTCGCTACAGCGGGAATTAAAAGATCAGATTACCAAAATAGACGATGACTATCGGCAGTCTTCAGAAGTGCCACCGATGCCACAAAACTATATTGAGGCGATTGACTCGGTCAGCAAAATTAAAGGCAATGGCGACCCAATGGTGACAAAGATTCTTGGTGAAATCCAGACCACGATGAAGCATAACAGTGAAAAGGAAGTCGCAGAGTATCGTCGTTCAAGTAAGGAACGCCATCTCTTACTGAAAACAATGAAGCCCTATTGGCGTAACCTGAGCAAGACACTATCCAGTGTTGAAAAGAAAATAGTGGGCCTTGAAGACCGTTCAAAAGTGATTGATAAGCAAATTGCAAAATATGAACAGATCATGGCAAAAACGGATAAGGCGGAACGTATCTTATCCTCATCAACCATGACACAGTTTTTTACATCCGGTCTGGTGCTGCTGATTGCTTTACTGGGCGTTTATGTCAACTTTCAGCTGATTGCACTACCGATGTCTGAAATGGTCGGTGGTAGCAGTCGCCTGGGTCCGCTGCGCGCTTCGGATGTGGCCGCGCTGGTGCTGGTGTTCTTTGAAATTGTACTGGGTCTGTTTTTAATGGAGTCACTGCAGATTACCAAGCTGTTTCCGATTATCGGTTCACTGGATGATAAGCTAAGGAAAAACATGATGCTGGTGGCTTTTGTGTTGTTAGTCATCTTTGCCGGTATCGAATCATCACTGGCCTATATGCGAGACCTGCTGGCCGCTGATAGGGAAGCGCTGACACAAAGTCTTGCCGGTGTCATCGTCGAGGCTCCTGAGTTCAGATGGATAACGACGGTAGGGCAAATGACAATGGGCTTTATTTTGCCGTTTGCACTGATGTTGATTGCTATTCCGCTCGAGTCATTTGTGCATGCCCTGAGAATAGTAATTGGTATGGTGGGTGTGTTTTCACTGAGAGCATTGGCTTTTATTGTTCGACAAGTGGGTAGTTTAGCCAGTAGTATTGGACATATAGTTTTAAATATTTATGATCTTATTATCTTTATTCCTTTGAAAATAGAACACAGTCTTCAAAGCAGTACTAAGATAACTGATGATGATAAAAAACATAAATCATCTGTTTCAGAGTAAAACAGGATGTCAGGGGGAATAATGATTAAGAAAATACGCATACTTGCCATGGCCGGTTTAATAGTTTTATTGTCAGGCTGTTCAGATCCTAAGTCTCACGCAACATCGGTAATGCTGTTGCTGGATACATCCGGAACTTACACGCAGGAATTATCTAAAGCTCAGGCGATCATCAATTACTTGTTAGGCACCATGACGAGTGGTGACTCATTTGCCGTTGCACGAATAGACAGTGGCAGCTTTAGTGAAAAAGATATTGTTGCAAAAATGACCTTTGATGACAGGCCATCCGCGGCGAACTCTCAGAAAAGAACATTTCAGGCAGCCATTAACAAAATGGTCGCTGAAGTTAAAAGCAGTACCTATACCGACATCAGTGGCGGTATGCTACAGGCGATTGAGTTTCTGGAAGAAACCGGTGCCGGCAACCGGCATATTCTGGTCTTTTCTGATATGAAAGAAGAAATTCCTAAAGGTCACGTCAGAGACTTTCCGATTAATTTCAAGGATGTCACCGTCACTGCACTGAACGTGACCAAGTTACGTACTGATAATGTTGACCCTCGTGAGTACATGAGTCGTATTGATGACTGGAAAACAAAGGTTGAATCCAGTGGTGGTTTATGGCGGGTTATTAATGATCTTGATCGGGTAGAAAAATTGCTGCACGAAGATTAAATCAAATTTAGCTGTGATTAAAAAAGCTATATCCTTGTGATGTGGCTTTTTTTTGAGCAGGTTAATAACTTATAATGCCCGGTAGCTGTTTTAAGCCTGTAGCAGAGATGGCTTAATAACCCTGCAAAACGCGGTTTGACATGGCCCTGCGAAGGTGTAGACTGCGTGTCCCTAAATTTAGATAACATCAGGTGAATAGCTCATGACGCCCGAAGAAGTAAAAACATTAATTGAAGCGGGTATGCCCGACAGTACTGTGACGGTGACCGGTGACGGCAGCAAATTTGAAGCCATTGTTGTCAGTGCGGATTTTGCAGGCAAAACTATGGTTCAGGAGCAGAAAATGGTTTATGCGACGGTTAATCAAGAGATCACCAGTGGTGCTTTACATGCTTTAACGATCAAAGCGTTCACCCCGGAAGAGTGGCAGCAGCAGAACGCCTGAGCAGAATCATCACGCTAATTCGTGACAATTCTGCAGGTATTGGCTTATCTCAGGCTGTCGGTAATATGCGGCTCCAGATTCTTTAACATCTGATTAAAGACTTTGGGGTTAGCGGCAATGACATTGCCATTTTCCAGATAATCTTCATTGGCTGAAAAATCGGTAATGATACCGCCAGCTTCCCGAACCAGCAGTGCACCGGCAGCAATATCCCAGCTTTGCAGACCAATTTCCCAAAAACCATCAAGCCGGCCACAGGCAACATAAGCCAGATCCAGTGCGGCAGAGCCAGCACGGCGTATACCGGCTGCTTCCGGGAAAAATGATTTAAACATCCCAAGGTAGGCATCAAGGTGGCGCACGTCTTTATATGGGAACCCTGTACCTAATAAAGCACCGCTTAAGCCCATTTGTTTACTAACGCGAATACGGCGATTATTGAGGTATGCCCCGTCACCAAGACTGGCAGTAAACAGTTCCTGACGTAACGGGTCGTAGACTACGCCAAGCACCAGCTTGTTTTTGTGTTTCAGAGCAATAGAGATAGAAAACTGCGGAAAGCCATGTAAATAGTTGGTGGTGCCATCCAGTGGATCAATTATCCACTGATATTCGCTGGTGTTTTCACCAGAGCGTCCGCTTTCTTCAGCTAAAATCGAGTGATCTGGAAAGGCTTGCTTAAGCGTGCGAATGATTATGCTTTCGGCTTTCTGGTCGACTTCTGTGACGAAATCATTTCTTTCTTTGGTTACAACCGGCAAATGATCAATACGATCCATATACTGAACAATCACTTTACTAGCGTCGCGTGCGGCACGGACGGCAATATTCATCATCGGTTTCATTGAAAAGAGCTCTTGGATTGAATCGGCGCGTAGCATAACAGAAACGCTTAAATTTGTATCGGGATTCATTCAAATCAGGCAGAATTAGCCCCTTTACAAAACTGATTATAGAGCATGTTAGAAAATATCCGAATTGTTATGGTAAATACTTCGCATCCGGGCAATATCGGAGCGGCAGCAAGAGCCATGAAAAATATGTCGCTGGCTGAGTTATATCTGGTTGATCCTGTAGAGTTCCCCTCTACAGAGGCCGCTCTCAGAGCAACCCATGCGGTTGATATTGTTGATAAGGCCGTTGTTAGCGGCTCATTAGCAGAGGCGGTGGCAGACTGCAGCCTGGTGATTGGTACCAGTGCACGGGAAAGAACCATGAGCTGGGTGGTTGAGAAGCCACGGGAAATGGCGGCCACTGCGCTGGCGCATGCATCACAGGGCAAGGTGGCTATTGTTTTCGGTAGAGAGCGTACCGGTCTGACTAACGAGGAGCTGTCATTGTGCCAGCGTCTGGTGCATATCCCGACTAACCCTGAGTGCACTTCACTAAATGTGGCTGCAGCGGTGCAAGTGATTGCTTATGAGTTGTTTAATGCGGACTTAGGGGAGAGCAATTATATTGTGCCTGAGCAGCTGGGCGATGATCAGGTTGCCAAAGCAGGCCAGATCCAGACATTGCATCAGCACTTTGAGCAGGTAATGACAGAAGTAGCGTTTTTTGGCAGCAATAACCCTGAGAATGTTATGCGTCGTCTGCAGCTGTTTCTGAACCGTGCTCAGCCGACACGACGGGAGCTGAATATTTTGCACGGCATTCTAACGGCCATGCAGAAAAAGTTATAAGGATTTCTTGCCCGTACCCAGTGCTAAAAGTAACCATGCCAGTAATAACAGGCTGCCGCCAAGCGGGGTGATGGCACCCAGCCAGCGAGTGTCGGTCAGAGCGAGGGTATAGAGGCTGGCTGAGAAAATAATGGTACCGCAGAGCATTAGCCAGCCAGCGACTTTAACCAGCTGATGTGGATGTTGCTGATAAATCAGTGCAATAAGGATGAGTGCCAGAGAATGGTATATTTGATAGCTTACGGCCGTTTGATAAATAGTCATTAAATCAGCGCTAAGTACCTGCTTAATAGCATGCGCACCAAAGGCACCGAATGCTACGCTTAAAAATCCGCCAACAGATCCGATCATTATAAAGCTGCGTGAAGTTTTGCAAAGATTCATGTATGTTACCCAGTTGATAAAAAATTAGTTTGCAGGAGTAGTAAAATGCCATCATTTGATATTGTATCTGAAGTTGATCAGCATGAATTAAAAAATGCGGTTGATCAGGCTAACCGTGAAATTACAGGACGCTTCGACTTTAAAGGCAGCGACTCTAAAATCAAACAAGCTGAGGATGTATTAAATATTGAATCAGCAAGTAAATTTCAGATTCGTCAGATACATGAAATATTATTTAATAAATTATCAAAGCGCGGACTTGATCTTCGTTGTCTGAATCTGGGCGATATTGATGAACGTGGCAACCGCGCATATCAGGCTGCTAAGATTCAGGCCGGTATTGAATCAGACTCGGCACGTAAAATTATAAAACTGATTAAAGAAGCTAAAATAAAAGTGCAGGCAGCAATACAGGGTGAGCAGGTCAGAGTAACAGGTAAAAGCAGAGATGATCTGCAAAAGGTTATCAGCCTGCTAAAAAATTCTGACATTGATCTGCCTTTGCAATATCAAAACTTTAGAGATTAAACGAGTAGTTAATATATTTCCCGTATCAGCTACGATGCCGGGAAAGATTGAAGCTAATACAGGTTTAATGGTTTTTAGTTTCTGAATTAAAAAACAGGATCTTATAGCTAATACGACAGTATTGGCTAGATTTCAAAGAGTTGTCAAAAAAAGCGGTCTTTGTCTTAGTGTGGCTAAGCGGCCACAAAGGACCGCTTTGGTCTTGTGGCTTGAGTGAACAGATGTTTATTTTTAGATATTATTGTTTATCGAGAATCTGCAACAGCTGATCCTAAGTATTAATTTTTCATAAGCAGTTTTGATAAGTGTTTCAGGTCAAAGTGATGATTGAGATTGAAGGTTTATAAATTCTCAGTGACATAAAACATAAACTCTAATGCATCAATATTAATATGTTCCAATCTTAGAATATAAACAGATAAAACTATAAGTACTGTATATCTTCAATTGTACTAAAAACCTAGTGTAAACCCTTATATGATTCAGATAGATAAAGTATATAGTAGACAATGTTTACAAATTTGAAACACTGTTGATTTGTAACTATAGATGTGTCGTGACAAGTGATAATAAAAAAACGTTTTCTTCTTTTTATATCTTGGATTAAAAGAGGGTAATATAATGAAAATAAACAATGGATTTGCATTGTCTTTAGTGCTGTTGATTTTTCCTGTTTTAGTAAATGCTGAACTGATTTTCTCTGCTCCCCCCAGAGAAAAACCGGATGTCGGTGAAAAGCTTTATGGTCCTATTGCTGAATCACTGAGTGTGATGTTGGGAGAAAAAGTTGTCTACAAGCACCCGCGTGACTGGCTAACTTATTCTATGAAAATGCGAAGGGGTGACTTTGATATTATTTTTGACGGCCCTCAGTTTTCTGCCTGGAGAATGCAGCATATTCAGCACGTACCATTAGTTAGGCTGGAAGGTCATCTCGGGTTTTTTATTGTTGCCAAGAAGGATGCAGGACTAAATGGTATTCAGGATCTTGTAGCTAGAAAAATATGCGGGCTGGCCTCACCAAATCTGGCGACTATTGCAATGTTACGTGAATTCAAAAATCCGGTCAGGCAGCCGATCTTTGTTGAAACGAAAGGTGGAATGAAGGGGATTTTTAATAATATTAAGTCGGGTAAATGTGATGCCGCCGTTATGCGAGACGGCTTTTATAAAAATATACTGACGGAAGAACAAAGAGCTCAGTTCACAATTATCTGGAAGAGCAAGCGTATGCCAAACCAGACAATTACTGCCAGTAAAAAAATACCACAGCAGTTAAGAGAGCAGGTGATTGCCACGTTAACAAGTCAAAAGGGCTCGGCTAGTGCAGATGGTTTGTTTAAGCGCTTTAGTAAAAACTCGAAGCAGTTCATAGCATCCGAAAATAAAGATTATGAAAATCTTAATATGCTGCTAGAAGGGGTGGTTTGGGGTTGGTGATATTTTAAGATGATTATTAATGCATGATGTAATATTTACCATTTCTATTACGCCAGAGGCCTACCTTCAGTATTACCGGGGTGCGGCAAAGGCGGTTATTGTAAAGGCTGAGGACGGGCGTAGAATTCGCTTTCCCGCTCAGGCGCTTCAGTCGCATATTAAACCAGAAGGAATCCATGGACGGTTTCGTCTGCTCTTTGACAAGAATAATAAGTTGATAAAACTCGAAAAACTATCTTCTTAGTTTTACCTCCTGTGTTCTCTTAGGTGCTTATTGTTTTGATCACATAGACATCGTAGCGGGTTTTTTTTGATTGCAACGACATGGTTGGCTCTGGGCCGGCTAAAACTTCAGCGCCTTTGGGGCGTTTTACAACAACACGCTGCTTAGCAAAATTAAGTGCAGCGGCCAGCAGTGTAGCATTTGTGTCGTCGGATGAGTGACCGATCAGTGTTTGTAATATTTGCATATCCTTTTTTACCAGTGCCGTTTTTTTCTTTTCCGGGTACATCGGGTCAAGGTAGACAACATCACAGTCCTGAATGATGCGCTGATTCATGAACATTGCGGCATCAGCGTGATAAAGTTCAAATCCATTCTCGGTTGCCTGCCGGAATAATGGGTTGTCTTCAGCAAACTGTATGGCCTGCTTCAGCATCTCTGCCAATATCGGAGACTGTTCGACAAGGCTGAGCTTTGATCCGAGATTAGCCAGTATCAGTGCGTCACGTCCGAGTCCTGCAGTGGCATCAAGTATATGGGGTTTGTTTTTGCCGGTAATACCAATGGCTTTTGCGATGGTCTGGCCTTTACCTCCGCCATATTGAAGTCTGTGAGCCAGGCCACCGCGGGTAAAATCAATGTTTAACTGATATTTGTTATTCGTCTCATGTAATACCGGTTGGCTCTCGTTAAAACTCATATACAACGAGGTGTTCACCGGCAGGGTCTCTGAGAATGTAAAATTATTTGATGATGCAAAGTCCATTGCCTGTTCCATCTTTAATGGATCAGAGCAATAAATTGTGAGATTTGATGGCATAATATAGAGCTTTTTAGCTGGTTTGTTTGCTGAAATTATAACGTTTAATTCATTGCAGATATGATAATTTTCATATTACAGACTTTAATTATTATTTGGAGTGTGACTTGTTAGTTGATATTGGAGCGAATCTTAGCTCGCCGCGATTTGATAAAGATATTGACGAGGTGATAACTCGCGCGATATCTTCTGGCGTGGGTCAAATGATTGTGACTGGGACGAGTGTGACTGAGTCTGAAAAAGCCATTGCTTTATCCGCTGGTTATCCCGGTATTTTATATTCAACGGCTGGTATTCATCCGCATAATGCTAAAGATTCTTCATTAGCCTCATTAGAACAGTTGTCAGTCCTGCTAGATAGTCGATATGTGGTTGCTGTTGGTGAATGCGGGTTGGACTTTAATCGAAACTTTTCAGTGCCGAAAGATCAGCTAAGGTGCTTTACAGCACAGCTTGAACTGGCTGTTGAAAAGAAAATGCCGGTGTTTTTACACCAGCGTGATGCTCACTCTGATTTTGCCAGGATTCTTGCTCAATATATTGACCGCTTGCCGGCTGCTGTCGCGCACTGTTTTACCGGTAATGAAGATGAGTTGATACAGTATCTAGACATGGGCTTGTATATCGGTATAACAGGCTGGGTTTGTGATGAGAGAAGAGGCCTTGATCTGAAGTCTCTTGTGCATAAAATTCCACTGCAGCGGCTGATGATAGAAACGGATGCACCTTATTTGCTGCCGAGAGATTTAAAACCGAAACCAAAATCAAGCAGAAATGAACCGGCCTATTTACCTCATATTTGTCAGGTTGTGGCGGACTGTTATGGCAGGCCTTATACCGAGATAGAAACACATAGTTATAATAACAGTCTGCGTTTTTTTAATATTTAATGGAATCAATTCTGAGCTACACATGTTTATGCTGGTTATAAACGTTCATGATCTCTGGCATGGCCTGTTTAAAAGCCTGAATGATAACGGGATCAAAATGTTTGCCTGACTCCTGTTCAAGCAGGTCGAGTGCTTTGTCTATTGGCCAGGCTTCTTTATATGGACGTTTCGAGGTTAATGCATCAAATACATCTGCAATCGCTACGATTCTGGCTGCCAGTGGTATGTTACCGGCAGATAGTTGATTGGGATAACCGGTGCCGTCAAATTTTTCATGATGGGCATCAGCAATATCAATTCCCATCTTAAATATGCTGTAACCTACCTGATTCATTTGCGCTTCGCAGCGCCTCAATACATTGGCACCAATGACAGGGTGTTGCTGCATTTGCCGCCTCTCTTGCTCGGTTAGCTGGCCGGGCTTGAGTAAGATGCTGTCTTCAATGCCGACTTTGCCGATATCGTGCATGGGCGCAAAGCGTAGTATGTCCCGTATGTATTGTTTATTAATTGCTTCACTATAGGGGCTGTTATCTTTTAGCTGCTGAGCGATGATGGAGGAATAAATACTCATTCGCAGTAAGTGATCACCTGTTTCCGGGTCGCGACTTTCTGCCAGTTTTGCCAGACCTTCAATGGCAGAAATAACCAGGTTTTCCATCACTACGCTTTTTTCAAAACTGTGTGTCAGCTGGTCACCGATAAAACTTACCAGTCCGTTCTTTGATTCGTCATAAGCATTAATCTGCTCGGATGCAAAAACAATCACACTATCATCTTTAAATGAAGTGGTTAATGGTAAGAGTAATGCGGATTTAAGCTGGTCCTTTATCAGCAGCTGGACGATGGCTGAATCGGGGTACTGTTTTGATATTTGAGAGATATCGTTAACGATTGCTATTTTGCCTTTATCAATCATATCGGCCATGAAAGAGCCTTTAAAATCAAAAGATTGATTTTCTTCTAATGTGCTTTTTTTGTGGCTGAATAAGCGGCTTAATTTTATTGTGCTACGACCGGCATCGACATGAAAGATACCCGTCCAGTTAATCGGTGAAATATTGTTAAACTCATTAAATACAATCTCCAGCGTTTCATCGATAGTGGCGGAGCTGGCGACATGAGATGTTAAATTGAAAATAGCATTCAACGACGATGACATATTATTAATAGCATCATCCAGCAAGCTGAGTTCATTATGAGTCTTATTGTGAATTCGGTGTTGCAGATAACCATTTGAAATGTAATGAATTCCGCGCAGGCTTGTCTTTAAGGGGCTGAGTAAGCGGAAATACAACAGGGCTAAAATACCGCAGGCAATTAGCCCTGAAAATATCAACAGCCCCTTGATGATCAGGGTCAGCTTTTCAAGCTTGCGTTGCATCATATCTCTGAATGCTTGTGCTAAAAGGCTTGTTGAATGTGTAAATGACTCTGCGTTTTTCAGTATAAATTCTGCGGCGTACTCTAAGCGCGGTGCTGTGAGGTTATTGCCATATGATTGTGCAAGGCCTGATTGAAAGTTTTCCCATTCGTCTACGGTTAGCTGCAATTGAGAAATAGACTGCTCATCCCAGTTGCAACTCAGGCCGCTTTTAAGGCCTGTTAATTCAGGGCCAAGCTCTCTTTCTTTAAAGGCGTGAATAATCTCATCATAACGACTTGTCTGATCATCAAGGCTTTTAGCGTATAACTTCAAATCTCTGTTATACGTTGCATAATCACGCGGTGCATTGGTTTTGTACTGCTGACTTTGAGTAATGATGCCGGTTGCAATGACCCGGAGCTGTCCTGCCAGATTAAGGATGGCGTAATCGTGTTTGCGGGCATTGACTGAACTTAATGTATAAGTAATGGCACCAGCCAGCAGGCTGAATAAGATTAAAACGGCCAATGGAATCTGATATTTAAGAAGTTGGTACCACCTGACGGTGCTGTTGCGTAAACGCGGCTTTCCACTCATTTAGCTCTCACAATGCAGGTTAATTTGGATTTCGCTAATATCTGTATGCTATATACCCATATTGGATATATTTATCTAATAAATATATCCAATATGGGTATATTTAATCGTTTGATAATATTATTATGGCAACTTATCTTAAGATAAGTTCTAGTGAATCAAATGATGGCTAACGCCGGGGTTAAAGAGAAATGAAATACATTAAGACTTTTGCGGAAATTGGCATTAATAATGTCGATATTGTCGGAGGAAAAAATGCATCTTTAGGTGAGATGTACTCAGCTCTGGCAGAGCAAGGTGTGAATGTTCCTTATGGTTTTGCTACCACGTCTGAAGCTTACCGCTTGATTCTGGATGAAAATAACCTGAAGGAAAAAATTGAAAAATGCCTGGATGAGCTGGATGCGCATGATGTAGTTGCCTTGGCTAAAACCGGGAAGCTAATACGCGGCATGATCATGGATGCTGAAATCCCTAAAGTGCTGCACGATGAAATTGTTGCAGCTTATCAGTTGCTTGAAGAGCGTTATGGCGCAAACCCTGATGTAGCAGTCAGAAGTTCTGCTACCGCTGAAGATTTACCGGATGCATCATTTGCCGGTCAGCAGGAAACCTACCTTAATATTAGTGGTGTAGAAGATTTGATAAAAACCTGTAAGCAGGTTTATGCCTCATTGTTCACTGATCGTGCTATTTCATATCGGGTGCATAAAGATTTTGCGCATACCGATATCGCACTGTCGATTGGTGTGCAAAAAATGGCGCGTTCGGATCAGGGTTCTTCAGGTGTTATGTTCACACTGGATACCGAAAGTGGCTTCCGCGACGTAGTATTTATTAATTCATCTTATGGTCTTGGGGAAAATGTTGTTCAGGGCTCCGTGAATCCGGATGAGTTTTATGTTTTCAAACCAACCTTAGCGACAGGGCATCGTCCAATCATCAGGCGTTCTCTGGGTGAGAAAGCGATAAAAATGATTTACTCAGATGTTGCTGGTGAGTCGGTTAAGAATATCGATGTTGAGCCGTCTGAGAGAAGCAAGTTTTCATTGTCCGATGATGACGTATTACAGCTGGCCCGTTATGCCGTGAAAATTGAGCAACATTATGGCCGTCCTATGGATATTGAGTGGGCGAAAGACGGTACAAACCAGCAGTTGTATATCGTTCAGGCGCGCCCCGAGACAGTACAGACGCAAGAGTCTAATCAAAAACAATACCGCTACAGTTTGAACGAGCGCAGTGCTGTTAAATGTATTGGCAGAAGTATTGGCAAGAAAATAGCTATTGGTCGTGCCCGTGTCGTGATGGATGCTGCCGACATGCATACGATAAAGCCGGGTGAAGTGCTGGTGTCTGATATTACTGACCCGGACTGGGAGCCTGTGATGAAAATTGCATCAGCACTGGTTACCAACCGAGGCGGCAGAACCTGTCATGCTGCCATCATCGCCAGAGAGCTGGGTATTCCTGCCATTGTTGGCTGTGGTGATGCCACAGAGCAGATTAAAACAGGTGATATCGTAACCGTTTCATGTTCCGAAGGTGACACCGGTTATGTCTTTGAGGGTGAATTGTCGTTCAATACCGATGAGATTGATTACGGTAACCTCAAACAGTCAAAGACCGATATTATGCTGAATCTGGCTAATCCGGAAAGAGCATTTGAAGCCTCTTTTTTACCGGTGCAGGGGGTGGGGCTGGCTCGCCTTGAGTTTATTATTAATAATACAATCGGCATTCATCCTCGTGCGTTATTAGAATTTGATACGCTTGATGAGGCGCTACAGCAGCAGATTAAGCCGATTATTTCCGGCTACGCAACGCCTGAGCGTTATTATGTGGAGCGCCTTGCTGAAGGCGCTGGCCGGATAGCTGCAGCGTTCTATCCGCGGCCTGTGATCGTCAGATTATCTGACTTCAAATCAAATGAATATGCATCACTTATTGGCGGACCTTTATTTGAGCCGGAAGAAGAGAACCCAATGATCGGCTTCCGCGGTGCATCACGCTATCCATCTGAGCACTTCAGTCGCTGCTTTGAGCTTGAGCTGCAGGCGCTATTACAGGTAAGAAAAGTAATGGGGCTGGACAATATGCATATAATGGTGCCATTTGTTCGCAGTGTTGATGAAGCCACTAAAGTACTACAGATGATGAAACAGCAAGGGCTTAGTCGGGGTACCGATGGCCTGAAAGTGTATCTGATGTGTGAATTACCGGTAAATGCCTTACTGGCTGACCAGTTCCTTGAGCACTTTGACGGCTTTTCAATTGGCTCAAATGACCTGACACAGCTGACTCTGGGTGTTGACAGGGATTCGGGTTTATTAACAGGCTTTGATGAGCGTAATGAGGCCGTTAAAATGCTGATGAAAATGGCTATTACAGCCTGTCAAAAGCAAGGTAAATATGTGGGTATCTGTGGTCAGGCGCCATCCGATTTTCCTGAAATAACACGCTGGCTGGTTGAAAATGGTATCTCATCCATTTCATTAAACCCGGACAGTGTGATGAATATGACGGAAGAAGTGCTAAAGGTGGAAGCAGGATTGAACGCGACTGAGGGACATCGTCGATCGACAGATAGTTGATCTTTGTCTATGTCATTTAAATAAATCTGGTTTACACTCTGCCTATATTAAAGAAATGGCAGAGAGGGTTATTTGAATCACGCGTTTAGGGCTTTATTAAAGTCAATGTTTGGGAGTCTGAGGGATCTGACTCCTATTATATTGGTTGTTATTTTTTTTCAGTTGGTTGTATTCGGACAACCAATGCCAAACCTGTCTGATTTGCTGCTAGGTTTATTCTTTGTCACGCTCGGGCTGACGTTCTTTATCTATGGTCTGGAAATGGGGCTTTTTCCAATTGGAGAAAGTATGGCGCATGCTTTTGCGCGAAAAGGCAGCGTGTTCTGGTTAGTTGCATTTGCCTTCTCTCTGGGTTTTGGAACCACTATTGCCGAACCTGCATTAATCGCGGTAGCGGCTGAAGCGGCCAGAGTCGCTGCAAATGGCGGAGTGATAGAGCAGAGCCAGAGCGCGCAACTGAGTTATGCCACCGGCCTGAGGTATACTGTTGCATTGTCTGTGGGTATCGCCATTGTACTGGGTGTTGTACGAATCATTAAAGGCTGGCCAATTCATTTGATGATCATTGCCGGTTATCTACTGGTTGTCATCATGACGGTATTTGCGCCTGAAGAAATTGTCGGTATAGCTTACGATTCCGGTGGTGTGACGACTTCAACCATCACCGTACCGCTGGTTACGGCCTTAGGTGTTGGGCTGGCTTCTTCAATTAAAGGCCGCAACCCGATGGTTGATGGTTTTGGCCTGATTGCTTTTGCGTCACTGTTGCCCATGATCTTTGTGATGGCTTATGGCATGGTGATTTGATGATGTTAATGAACCTTTTAGATACCTTTCTCTCAACACTAAAAGATGTGTTGCCAATTGCTGTTATTTTATTTGGTTTTCAGTTTCTTGTTATTCGTCGTCCGGTACGAAATTTAAAAAATGTTCTGGTCGGTTTTATTTATGTGATTATTGGCCTTACCTTTTTTCTGGTTGGTCTCGAAAAAGCCTTGTTTCCACTGGGACGTCTAATGGCTGATCAGCTAACCAGTCCTGATTTTCTATTTGATGAATCCGGGGTGTTACCGGATGTTGTTAACTGGGCAGATTACTATTGGGTATATATCTTTGCCTTTGCAATTGGTTTTAGTACCACTATTGCTGAGCCGTCTTTAATGGCGGTGGCTATCAAAGCCAGAGAGGTGTCCGGCGGGGCGATCGGCGTATGGGGGTTACGGATTGCGGTAGCGCTGGGTGTGGCGGTGGGAATATCACTGGGGACTTATAGAATAGTTACAGGTTTACCGATGCACTATTTTATTATCAGTGGTTATATCTTTGTCGTTATCCAGACTTTTTATGCGCCGAAAATGATCGTGCCATTGGCTTATGATTCGGGTGGCGTCACTACCTCAACGGTTACAGTACCTTTGGTGGCAGCACTTGGTCTTGGCCTGGCAGAAACAGTACCGGGAAGAAATCCATTAATTGATGGCTTTGGTTTAATTGCTTTTGCCAGCTTGTTTCCGGTGATGTCGGTAATGGTTTATGCACAATTATCAGAGCTTATGAGTAAGCGCAATAAAAAGAACATTGATAAATAAGAGATGTTTAGAATTGATAAACGTAATATACATACTGGTTTAGCCAGTTACACAGAGAGAGCTTAATTATGCATTTCAAACTGATTATTGCATTGGTAGAAGACTCAAAAACTGACGATGTGATTGACGCCGCGAGGCAAGCCGGTGCGACGGGTGCAACCGTGATTAATAGTGCTCGTGGTGAAGGCATGAAAAAATCCAAAACATTTTTGGGTTTGTCGCTGGAGACGCAAAGAGACGTTTTATTGTTTCTGGTTGAGGAACATATGAGTCGCCATATACTGGAAAAAATTGCAGAAACAGGGGAGTTTGATACCAGTCCCGGAACAGGTATTGCTTTTCAGGTAGATGTCGAAGATGCGGTAGGGGTAGCGCATCAGGTACAAAAATTAGTTGATGTTGTGGAGGGGGAGTTATGAAACAGGCAAATACCGTAAAGGTTTGTGATGTGATGAAAAAACAGGTTGATATGATTGATGGCAAATTAACCGTTGCTGAGGCGCTGGCACAAATGCATCACACGGAAACTAAAACACTGCTGGTTGATAAACGTTTCGATGGAGATGAGTATGGCATGGTTATGCTGTCTGATATTGCCAAACAAGTACTGGCTAAAGACCGCTCACCTGAGCGTGTTAATATTTATGAGATAATGACTAAGCCTGTTATATCTGTCGACCTCAATATGGATATTCGATATTGTGCCAGACTGTTTGAGCGTGTTGGTCTGTCACGTGCACCGGTTGTAGAGGCGGGTAAAATGATAGGCATAGTCAGTTATACCGATATGGTCTTAAAAGGTGTGGCGCATCGCAGCGATTAGTCGCCGTGTGATTTGTTGAAGAGAGCAGGTATTTAAGTCTTAGTGGTAAGCGGTGATAAGTTAACGTCAAAGCAGCAGCTTAAGTCAGGTGCTGGCGTCTGACAGTGCTAACGCTACCTCGATGATTTATTATCACGGATGTCGGCGGCATCTACAGTATTGCTCATTAACATTGCAACGGTCATCGGGCCAACGCCACCGGGTACGGGTGTGATATAAGCGGCATTTTTTGCAGCTGCTTTAAAATCAATATCACCAACCAGTTTACCGTCTGCAGCGCGGTTAATGCCGACGTCTATAACGGTAGCTCCGGGCTTTATCCATTCTCCTTTAACGATACCGGGCTTGCCAACAGCAACCACCAGAATATCAGCCTGGCTGACAAAATATTCCAGGTTTTCAGTGAAACGGTGTGTGCTGGTGACAGTGGCACCGGCTAATAACAATTCCATTGCCATTGGTCTGCCAACATGATTGGATGCCCCAACAATAACAGCGTGGCGACCTTTGTATTTTTCCCCAACGGTATCGAGCATGGCCATAATACCCCATGGTGTGCATGGGCGTAATAGCGGGATTCGTTGAGCCAGTCTGCCGATGTTATATGGATGAAATCCGTCGACGTCTTTAGCGGGGATAATGTGTTCAATGATCAGTGATGTGTCAATGTGATTAGGCAATGGCAGCTGAACCAGAATGCCGTCTATTGTGTTGTCATTATTCAGTTCGGTGACCAGATCGAACAGTTCTTGCTGAGTGGTCGTGTCCGGCAAATCGTAGGACTTTGAAAGCAGGCCAATGTCTTCGCAGCTCTGACGTTTATTTCTGACATAAACCTCTGATGCCGGATCGGCGCCGACCAGGATAACAGCAAGGCCGGGAGCTCTCTGTCCCTTACTCTGACGGTCTTCAATACGTTGTTTGCACTGTTGCTTTAAATCGTGGGCAATTTTTTTTCCATCAATATTCTGAGCTGGCATGCAGTGAACCTGTAATGTTTATATAGTAGGTAAGTAATTGCGTATTTTCTCATGAATTAGAATTCATTGGTATTTAAAGATCAGTAATTTTCTTATCATAGCGAACGCAGACACAATTAGGTTTGTATACAAATTATCCAACTAGATGATTAAATTAAAAAAAATTACTTTCTGACTAGAATATCTGTTGACCTCGTCGGGTCATCCGCGTATTATCCTCGGGCTTCGAGATAGCGAGTTATTTCGAGAAGTTCGGGGTATAGCGCAGTCTGGTAGCGCGCCTGCTTTGGGAGCAGGATGTCGGGAGTTCGAATCTCTCTACCCCGACCAAATTTAGTTTTATCTGAAAGGACACGGATAAGCAGTAATCTGCGCCCGTAGCTCATCTGGATAGAGCATCGGCCTTCTAAGCCGAGGGTAGCAGGTTCGAGTCCTGCCGGGCGCGCCATATTGGCAGGGTTCGGGTTACCTGTAAATTAGGTAGCCGGACAAGTTTTGGTGAGCGTAGCTCAGTTGGTAGAGTCCCGGATTGTGATTCCGGTTGTCGTGGGTTCGAGCCCCATCGTTCACCCCATATAAAATGCGAAGTATTAGCTCATCTGATACTTCGCTAGCAAAGGCCCGCACCATGCGGGCTTTTTGCTACAATAGGCACATGCGAGTGTGGCGAAATTGGTATACGCGCTAGATTTAGGTTCTAGTGGGGTAACCCGTGGGAGTTCGAGTCTCCCCACTCGCACCATTTTTCTTATTTTAATCACATCCAAGCATATTAAAGAGGTGCACCATGCAAGTTTCAGTTGAAACAGGCGAAGGTCTCGAACGTAAACTTACTATTACCGTTGCCGCTGATCTAATCGATCAAAAAATCGAATCCAAGTTAAAAAACATAGCCTCGCGCGTTAAGATGGATGGTTTTCGTCCTGGTAAGGTGCCTATGAAAGTGGTTCGTCAACAGTACCTTGGTGAAGCAAGATCTGAAGTAATGACGGATGTGATTGAAAGCTCGTATCGGGACGCTATTGTTCAGGAAAAGCTGCGCCCTGCAGGCATGCCAAGTATTTCTGATGTTAAATTAGACGAAGGTCAGCCGTTTGGTTATGTGGCTACCCTGGAAGTTTATCCTGAAGTGACAGTCGCTGCGGTGGATAAGCTAACGATTGAAAAAGATGTTGCGACAGTTGCTGACGCAGATGTCGATAAAATGATTGAAACATTGTGTAAGCAGCGTGTTACCTGGAATGAAGTCGATCGTGCATCTCAGGATGGCGATCAGATGATTGTTGATTTCACAGGCTATATCGGTGATGAAGCTTTTGATGGTGGCTCGGCTAACGACATTGCTGTTGTGATCGGTTCTAATGGCATGATCCCGGGCTTCGAGGAGCAGTTAGTTGGCTTGAAGAAAGATCAGGATGGTGAACTAAACGTTACCTTCCCGGCAGATTATCAGGCGACTGAGCTGGCTGGTAAAGAAGCGCGTTTTGAAATTACAGTTAAGAAAGTGTCAGAGCCAGTGGTTCCTGAGCTTGATGCTGAAATGGCTAAGTCACTGGGTGTTGCTGACGGTGATGTTGAAAAACTGAAGTCTGATATTCGCGCCAATATGGAACGTGAGCTGAAAAACAATGTAGAAGGTATGTTTAAAGCACGGGTGATGGATGCTATTGTTGATGGCAATGAAGTCCTGATACCAAAAGCCCTGATTGACGAAGAGATCACTCATCTGCAAAATCAAATGAAGCAACAGGGTCAGCAAAATATAGATAATATGCCGCGTGATGTTTTTGAGTCGGACGCTACTCGCCGTGTAAAGCTGGGCTTATTGATTAGCAAGATCATTGAAGAAAATGATATTAAACTGGATAAAGATGTTGTTCAGGAAAAAATAAAAACAGCGGCATCTGCATACGATGACCCAGAACAGTATGTTAACTACTATAATCAGAACAAACAGGCGATGGCTAGCATCGAAGCCCTGGTTCTTGAAGAAATGGTTGTTAACTGGATCTCTGAGCGCGCCACTGTAAATGAAACTGCGAAGTCCTTTGATGAGGTTATGAAACCTGGGCTGCCTGCATAAAAATAGGGGAAATAAATGAGTTATGATCGTGGAGATAATGGTGTGATTGATACAACATCACAGCTGGTGCCAATGGTTGTCGAGCAAACACCAAGAGGTGAGCGTTCATACGACATCTACTCGCGCTTATTGAAAGAGCGGGTTATCTTCATCGTTGGCCAGATAGAAGACCATATGGCTAATCTGGTTGTGGCTCAATTATTATTCCTTGAGTCGGAAAATCCTGATAAAGATATTTCGATTTATATCAATTCACCGGGTGGTGTCGTCACCTCCGGTATGGCTATCTACGATACCATGCAATTTATAAAGCCTGATGTCAGTACTTTATGTATTGGTCAGGCGGCTAGTATGGGTTCATTGTTGCTTGCAGGCGGGGCAAAAGGTAAGCGTTTTTCATTACCTAATTCCAGAGTCATGATTCACCAGCCACTGGGCGGTTTTCAGGGGCAAGCAACAGATATAGATATCCATGCCCGTGAAATTCTCAGTATGCGTGATAAGCTGAATGCAATTCTGGCCAAGCACACAGGTCAGGATATTGAGACCATTGCAAGAGATACTGAGCGTGATAATTTCATGTCAGCTGCAGTTGCAGCGGAGTATGGGATGATTGATTCTGTGCTGGAATCAAGGTAAGTATTTCACTCGTGAAAAAGCCACGAAATCTCTTCGTGGCTGTCTATACAGGCTGTTTCTGCCTTTTCTTTCCGACTTTTTGACAGCATAATGTCTATGATAAAGCGTATTAGCATTAGATTTGCGACGTTTGTCAAAATAGGGCTTTTAATTTAGCAGCAGGCTGTATAAAGTTATCTTTATAACATTAATTCAAAATTTGACTAGAATAGGGGTATGACCCTGCGTTTAGAGCTGTTATGTAGGCGCAGAAATCATTCAAAGTTAAATATATATAATAGGGGTTTGAGGTAAGACTGATGAGTGATGATACTAAAGACGACAGCCAGGATACTGGTAAATTACTCTATTGCTCGTTCTGTGGAAAAAGCCAGAATGAAGTAAAAAAACTGATTGCTGGTCCATCTGTCTTTGTGTGTGATGAATGCGTTGAATTGTGTAATGACATTATTCAGGAAGAGTTACAAGAGCTCTCAACAGCAGCGGTTGATAAGTTACCCAAGCCTAAAGAAATCAATGCTTTATTAGATGATTATGTGATTGGTCAGGAACGAGCGAAAAAGGTTCTGTCAGTTGCTGTGTATAATCATTATAAGCGCCTTGAAGCCATGACTAAGACCGGTGATGTTGAGTTATCTAAGAGTAATATCATGTTAATCGGCCCAACCGGGTCGGGTAAAACCTTGCTGGCTGAAACACTGGCGCGCATGTTAAATGTGCCTTTTATCATTGCTGATGCAACTACGCTGACCGAAGCAGGCTATGTAGGTGAGGACGTTGAAAACATTATTCAAAAGCTGCTGCAAAAATGTGATTATGATGTAGAGAAGGCTCAGACGGGTATCGTCTATATTGATGAAATCGATAAAATTTCAAGAAAATCAGATAACCCATCCATTACCCGTGATGTATCTGGCGAAGGCGTACAGCAAGCGCTACTAAAACTGATTGAAGGTACCGTCGCTTCAGTACCACCTCAAGGTGGTCGCAAACACCCTCAGCAGGAATTTTTGCAGGTTGATACAGCTAATATACTGTTTATTTGTGGCGGGGCGTTTGCAGGACTGGATAAGGTTATTCGTGACAGAACTGAAAAAACCGGTATTGGTTTTGGCGCAGAAATTCGCAGCAAAGACACCAATAGGAAAGCGAGTGATATTTTGAAGGATATGGAAGCGGATGACTTAATTCGCTTTGGTCTGATTCCTGAGTTTGTTGGTCGTCTTCCGGTTGTTGCTACACTGAATGAGCTGGATGAAGAGGCGTTAATTACTATTCTTACCAAGCCTAAAAATGCCTTGATCAAGCAGTACAGTAAGTTGTTTGAAATGGAAGATGCTGAGTTAGAAGTCCGTGATGATGCTCTGCAGGCGATAGCAGGTAAAGCCATGGAGCGTAAAACAGGTGCCAGGGGCCTAAGAACCATTATTGAGCATGCTTTGCTTGAAACAATGTACGAGCTGCCTTCTTTGGAGAATGTCCATAAGGTTGTTATTGATGCATCAGTAATCAATGAAGGAACCGAACCTTATATGGTGATAGAAGGTGAAGACCTGAAGCGGGCTTCATCAGATAGTTAATTAAAAAAGGTCGCATTAATATGCGGCCTTTTTTATCTAAAACTAATAAGATAACAAAGTTTATTAGTTTTCTCTATGCAGGTTATATAGCATTAATTTCTACTGAGGCAGAGGCTATCCAGTAGAGTTAATGAAAAGGCATGTCAATCGACCTTCAGTCTGATGGCTCTCCTGTTTGGTGTTATATGTGTAAAGCAATGCCACTAATCACTGATCTATTAAATTATTCAAGCGGGGTTGAAATACCTAATCTAATCCCCAGCTTTATCAAATGCATTTATTTGTTAGCCGGTGTCCGAGCTACATAAAAGAGGTAAGTAACGTGACTAGCCCTGAAAACACAGAACTATTGACCGACCAAGATCAGGCAATTCCATTATTGCCGCTGCGAGATGTCGTGGTTTATCCACATATGGTCATTCCCTTATTTGTCGGGCGTGATAAGTCTATCAAGGCACTTGACTCTGCAATGGCCTCGAATAAACAGATTCTTCTGGTTGCTCAAAAAAGTGCTGAAGTAGATGAGCCGGGTGTGCAAGATCTGCATGAAATTGGAACGCTATCTACTGTCCTGCAGTTGCTGAAGCTGCCTGATGGCACAATTAAAGTACTGGTTGAAGGTTCACAGCGTGCTGTGGTCAAAAACATTCAGGAAGGAGAAGAGTTTTTTACTGCTGAATATGATCTGTTAGAAAGCGATGAGCAGACTAAGGAGCGTGAGCTCGAGGTTTTATCGCGCTCTATTCTTGGTGTTTTTGATCAGTATGTAAAACTTAACAAAAAAGTACCGCCTGAAATTTTAACTTCACTGGCAGGTATTGACTCACCTGCCAGATTGTCAGATACCATCGCAGCGCATATGGCTCTGAAAATTGAAGAAAAGCAGAAGATTCTTGAAATTTCCGATGTCACCGAACGGCTTGAGTATTTAATGAGTCTTATCGATGCAGAGATAGACTTGTTGCAGATTGAAAAGCGCATTCGTGGTCGCGTTAAAACTCAGATGGAAAAAAGCCAGCGAGAATACTATCTGAATGAGCAAATGAAGGCCATTCAGAAAGAGCTGGGTGACATGGATGATGTACCCAATGAAATAGAAGAGCTTGAACAGCGTATAGAAAAAGCCGGTATGAGCAAGGAGGCTAAAAAGAAAGCGGATGCCGAGCTGGGCAAGCTGAAAATGATGTCACCAATGTCAGCTGAAGCAACAGTTGTCAGAAATTATATTGACTGGTTAACCGGCTGCCCGTGGAAAAAGCAAAGCAAAATCAGTAATGATTTAGCTAAAGCTGAGAAAGTACTGGATGCAGATCATTTCGGATTAGAAAAAGTTAAAGAGCGCATTCTTGAATACCTTGCCGTACAACAGCGAGTTAAGAAATTAAAAGGTCCGATCCTCTGTCTTGTTGGCCCACCAGGTGTCGGTAAAACATCACTGGGGCGCTCAATTGCCAATGCGACTAACCGTAAATTCTCACGCATGGCACTTGGTGGTGTGCGCGATGAGGCTGAGATTCGTGGTCACCGTCGTACTTATATTGGATCTATGCCGGGTAAAGTGATTCAGAATCTCAGCAAAGTGGGCACACGTAATCCACTTTTCCTGCTTGATGAAATTGATAAAATGGCAAATGATTTTAGGGGTGACCCAGCTTCGGCGTTGCTGGAGGTGCTTGATCCTGAGCAGAACCACACTTTTGGTGACCATTATTTAGAAGTAGATTTTGATTTGTCTGATGTTATGTTTATAGCTACCTCAAACAGTATGAATATTCCAGGTCCACTACTGGACAGAATGGAAGTAATACGTCTTGCAGGTTACACAGAAGATGAAAAAGTAAGCATTGCAAAAAATTATCTGGCCATCAAACAAATTAAAGACAACGGTCTGATGCCGGATGAAATCAGTATTACTGATGCGGCGTTACTTGATATTGTTCGTTACTATTCCCGTGAAGCAGGTGTCAGAAACCTTGAGCGTGAAATAGCAAAAATCTGTCGTAAAGTGGTCAAAGATATCTTATTGAAGCCCAATACCAAGAAAGTAACGGTAACACCGAAAAATCTGGAAAAATACCTGGGTGTGCGTCGTTTCCGCTTTGGTCTGGCTGAAGAAAATGACCAGATTGGGCAGGTAACCGGTCTGGCATGGACAGAAGTGGGTGGAGAGTTGCTAAGTATTGAATCGGTCGTGATGTCAGGCAAAGGAAAACTGTCATATACCGGTCAGCTTGGTGATGTGATGCAGGAGTCGATACAGGCCGCTATGTCAGTTGTTAGAAGCCGTGCAGCAACGCTGGGGCTTGAAGACGGCTTCCATGAAAAGAAAGATATTCATATACATGTCCCAGAGGGCGCTACACCGAAAGATGGTCCGAGTGCGGGTGTCGCTATGTGTGTTGCATTAACATCTTCGCTTACAGGCATTCCTGTGCGTGCTGACGTCGCTATGACAGGTGAAATCACCCTGCGCGGTGAAGTTTTACCAATTGGTGGGCTTAAAGAGAAATTATTAGCTGCTCATCGTGGTGGCATCAAAACTGTTTTAATACCGGAAGAAAATAGAAAAGATCTGATAGAAATCCCAAAAAATATTCTCGAGAAACTGGATATTAGACCTGTTCAGTGGATTGAGCAGGCGCTGGAAGTTGCTTTACAACATCAACCAGAGCCATTAGAAGACGCTAATTCAGCTGAGGAACCAGCTACCGTTCGTCGAAAATCTAAAGCGCCAAACAAAAAAAATGGAAATGTTTCTCACCATTAAACATTGACCGGCCGGCCTTGGGCTGGTATAAATTTGCGGCAACTTATGTTGGGAAATATTAAACATTAGTTGCCGCTATGGTTTCCCGGTATGGCATATTTAATTACGCTGTTTTATTGAGCAGCGTGACTATTTTTTAATCAATTATTTTTATAAAAACATCAAAAAGGCTATCGAATGAATAAAACAGAATTAGTTGAATCAGTTGCTGAAGCTGCAGACTTATCAAAAGCAGCTGCGGGTAAAGCAGTAGATGCGTTTATTGGGGCTGTAACAGGTGCACTTAAGAATGGCGATCAGGTTACTATCGTAGGTTTTGGTACTTACCTTGTTCGTGAGCGTGCTGCTCGCGTAGGTCGTAACCCACAGACTGGTGCAGAGATTCAAATTGCTGCAGCAAAAGTGCCGGCATTTAAGCCTGGCAAAGCGCTTAAGGATGCAGTAAACTAGCGCGCGTTCTCGGGATTGGGTGGTTAGCTCAGCTGGTAGAGCGTCGCCCTTACAAGGCGAATGTCGGGGGTTCGACTCCCTCACCACCCACCAAGAGTTAATAGGAGCGGTAGTTCAGCTGGTTAGAATACCGGCCTGTCACGCCGGGGGTCGCGGGTTCGAGTCCCGTCCGCTCCGCCATTAACCCGAACAGTATGAAATATATTCCTGCGGAGCGGTAGTTCAGCTGGTTAGAATACCGGCCTGTCACGCCGGGGGTCGCGGGTTCGAGTCCCGTCCGCTCCGCCATTAGGAATATCCTCTCTTCGCTTTCTCTTCTTTCTATTTTCTTTGCGACAATCTTACTGACATATAGTATGATTTGGGCTTGCTACAATCAGCAAAAATATTACTATCAGTGAATTCACATAAGCTGGATCAGGCTGAAATATAGTAATTAAGCTTGCGGGCTTCTGTTCGAAATCAGAATTTAATTTTTAATACAATTTTCATGTGTATGAACATTGTTATGAATATATCAAGGACATGTTTTTAAAATGTTGCAGTCTATTAATGATCGTATACAAGGTTGGCTGGGTTGGGTAATTGTTGCATTGATCAGTGTGCCATTTGCTTTGTGGGGAATACAATCTTATCTTGAAGTTGGTGGTAATAAGTTTGTTGCTAAAGTTAATGATACTGAAATCACACCAGCTGCGTTTGACCGGGCGCTGTCACAGCAGCGCGCTCGTCTGGAACAGATGTTCGGCAAAAATATGCCAAAAAGTGATGCCTACGACAATATTATAAAACAACAGGTATTAAATCAGTTGATAACAACTGAGGTAATGAACCAGTATGCCAATGAAGCCGGTTATTTGGTTGCAGATTCTTCGTTGGTACAAGCGATTCAGTCTATTGATGCATTTAAAGAAAACGGTGTTTTTTCTCAGGCATTATATGAAAAAGTGCTTAATAGTCAGGGCATGAGTATGACGGGGTTTGAAGCGATGTATCGTCAGGAGCTCTCTACCTCGCAAATTCAGAATACAATCATGAGTAGTGCAATAAACACAGAATCTGAAGCAGCACAACTGGTTGCGCTGAATAATCAGCACCGCAATGTCAGCTTTATTGAATTTGATACAGCCAGCTTTGTTGGTGAAGCTGTGGTTACTAATGATGAGGCGAAAGCTTACTTTGAGCAGAACTCGATTCGCTTTATGAATCCGGAACAGGCTAGTCTTCAGTATATTGAATTAAAGTCTGAGCAGTTAGAAAGTGAAGTGCCGGTTAATGAAGCTGATATCAGGAAAGCTTATGAAGCCTATGTCGCTAATGCCAAAAGCAATGAACAGCGTAAGGCCAGCCATATCTTGGTAAACATGGCCTCAAATGCCAGCGATGAAGAAAAAAAGCAAGCGGATCAAAAAATAGCCAAAATTGAAAAAGAATTGTCTTCAGGCGCTGACTTTACTGCATAGCTAAAAAATATTCTGATGATTCGGGTTCGGCTTCTGCTGGCGGTGATCTCGGTCTTGTTTCCAAAGGCATGATGGTGAAACCATTTGAAGACGCTTTGTTTGCCTTAGCTGAGAAAGGTCAGTTAAGTAAAGTGGTTCGTTCTGAGTTCGGCTATCACATTATAAAACTTGATGAGATACAGAGCGCTAAAGTTGAATCATTTGAAGTTAAAAAAGCTACACTTGAAAAAGAACTGAAAGAATCGGCTGTTCAGAATTTGTTTTATGAGCGTGCTGAAATGCTGGCTAATCTTGCCTATGAGAACCCGGAAGGTCTGGGGCTTGCTGCTGAGCAATTAAAGCTTGAAGTTAAGAAAACAGGCTTGTTTACCCGTACAGCAGGTACTGGTATAGCAGCCAATGAAAAAGTCAGAAGTGTGGCTTTTGAAACTGCTATCTTAAACGAGAAGTTAAACAGTGATGCCATTGAACTGACTAATAAGCATGTGGTGGTTGTAAGAATCAATGAGCATAAGCCTGCTACGGCTAAAAGTTTTGAACAGGTTAAACATAGTATTATTGCTGAACTGAAAACTGATAAAGCAAAAAAAATGGCTGAGGAAAATGCAGCCGGCTTATTAGCTAAAATAGAATCTGATAATGCTGATGAAAACTGGACAAAACTGATGTCAGGTTATAAGGCTAATGCTAAGTCACTGAACCTGGTTAAGCGAGACAGTGATAAAGCCGATAAACAGATTATTCAGGCTGCCTTTAAGTTATCAAAACCTGATGCAGGTAAAGTCAGTTTCAAACAAGTTGCTATGAGTAACGGTAATGCAGCGGTTGTTGCCGTTACAACCGTTACTGAGGTGAAAGCAGGTTCAGAAAATTCTTTAATGGAATCGGCTAAAAAACTAAATCAGATAACATCAAGCCAGGAGTTATCTGCGGTTGTTGCTGCCATAAAAGAGTCATTTGAAATTTATATACCAGCTGCCGCCAAAGAGTAATCTCAGCTTAAAAAATCAGCCTCAAATGGGTGCTGAAATGCAATAAAAAAGGGAAGCATGCTTCCCTTTTTTATTGGCTGGTATCTGGCATATAGCTGGATTATTGTCCGTGATCCTTCAGGCCAACGATATTAAATCCGCTATCGACGTATAAGATTTCACCGGTGATACCACGGGCGAGAGGTGAGGTTAAAAAGGCAGCGGGGTTACCGACATCTTCTATGGTCACATTGCGGCGCAGTGGTGCATTTTTCTGGGTATGATCCAGTATTTTCTTAAAGCCATCAACACCCGATGCGGCAAGTGTCTGAATAGGGCCTGCAGAGATCGCATTAACACGAATGCCATCAGGTCCAAGGTTGTCAGCTAAATAGCGTACATTGGCTTCCAGTGATGCTTTAGCCAGTCCCATGACGTTGTATCCGCTGAATGTACGAACGGCACCAAGATAGCTCATTGTTAATATGCAGGCATCATCGCGCCCCTGCATCATATGGCGACCAGCGCGTGCAAGAGCGGCTAAGCTGTATGAGCTGATGTCATGTGCCAGATTAAAACCTTCACGTGACAGGTTATCAAGATAGTCACCCTCAAGCAGTTCTTTAGGTGCATAAGCGATTGAATGAACCATGATATCAAGGTGATCCCAATAATCATCAAGGTGCTCGAATACAGCTTCTATTTCTGCATCATCAGCGACGTTACAAGGGATAACAATATCAGAGCCGAGTTCACCGGCGTATTTTTCGACGCGCTCTTTTAGGCGTTCATTTTGGTAGGTAAAGGCAAGTTCAGCACCCTCCCTGTGCATGGCTTCTGCTATGCCCCAGGCAATGGATTTTTTACTGGCAACACCAAGAATTAATGCTCGCTTTCCGCTTAAAAAACCCATTAGTCGATCCTCAACTATTTTAATGATGTCATTATTCTACCGTGATAGGATAAGGCAAGGGAACCTTGAACTGAAAGAGTTGCCATATATAACGTTAAAACATTGTTACAAATTCAGAATCAAAATAAATACGGAATCAATTGTGCAAATATTAACCAGTTTTACTCTTGTTATTTTCCTTGGTTTATCTTTTGTAAGCACGACAGAAGCAGTCCCATCAATGGCAATGGGGTATACACCAAAATATAATAAAGATTATAAGCATTTTAATTATGTAAACCCGGATGCTAAAAAAGGCGGCCAGCTCAGTTTGTCTGGTTTCGGTACTTTTGATTCTTTTAATCCGTTTGTATTAAAAGGCATAGTAGCAGATGGTGTTAATATACTGATGTTTGAATCACTGACTGAAAAAAGTCTGGATGAGCCTTTCAGTGTTTATGGCTTGCTGGCAGATGATATTCAATTAGCGGCCGATAAATTATCAGTGACTTATAGAGTAAATAAAAAAGCCCGTTTTTCAGATGGTTCAGAAGTGACTGCAGAAGATGTTAAATACTCGGTTGATCAGCTGTTAAGTGATAAAGCGCATCCGCAATATCGTTTTTACTATGCGGATATAAAAGAGATTAGCGTGCTAGATAAATACCGGGTGCGTTTTAATTTTAAAAAAATAAATCCTGAGTTACATCTGATCATTGGTGATCTGCCGGTATTTTCGAAAAAATGGGTGGGCGATACTTCCTTTGACAAACTGACTGAAGCGATGCCACTGACTACGGGTCCATACCTGCTGGAGTCATATGACCTGGGTAAAACAGTTGTCTATAAACGCAATCCAGGCTACTGGGCTAAAGATCTTGCTGTCCGCAAAGGAATGTACAACTACGATAAAATTATTTATAAATATTACAAAGATCAAACCGTTGCATTAGAAGCATTTAAAGCCGGTGAATTTGATTTCTTTGCTGAGAATCATTCTAAGCGTTGGGCGCGTGATCATAATGGTCCCAAGTATGAAAGCGGAGAAATTATAAAACAAACGCTCACACATAAAAATAACGCAGGCATGCAGGGCTTTATTCTCAATACCCGGCGAGAGTTATTTAAAGATAAACGTGTACGCCGGGCAATCACCAATGCAATGGATTTTGAATGGTCTAACAGTCATCTGTTCTATAACCAGTACACGCGTTGTGAAAGTTTTTTTAGCAATAGTGAACTGGCTGCAACGGGGCTGCCGGAAGGCGACGAGCTTAAACTGCTAAATCAGTTTAAAGATAGATTACCGGCAGAACTGTTCACGACAGAATGGTCAGCACCAACGACTAAAAAGCCATCGTCATTACGCAATAATTTACGTACAGCTAAGCATCTGTTAGAACAGGCCGGCTGGACTGTTAAAGAGGGAAAATTAACAAATGCGAAAGGTCAGGTGTTTAGCTTTGAAGTACTACTAATTCAGAAAGGCTTTGAGCGCATTATTGCACCATTTGCACGTAACCTGAAACGACTTGGTATAGAAGTCACTTACCGCACCGTTGATGCTTCGCTGTATCAGCGCCGGGTAGACGGTTTCGATTTCGACATGGTTGTGTCCAGTTTTCCGGCTTCACAGTCACCGGGTAATGAACTGTTCAGTATGTTTTATTCAGAAGCGGCTGATAAAAAAGGCTCACGCAATTTGCCGGGTATCAATGATCCGGTTGTCGATGCGCTAATAGAGAAAATTGTCTCATCAGAAAATCGTAAAGATCTGGTAACGGCAACGCAGGCACTGGACCGTGTGCTGCTTTTTGGTGAGTACATGGTGCCTAACTGGTATATCAATATTCACCGGGTTGCTTATCGAAATCAGTTCGGTATTCCAAACAATCTGCCGCTTTATTATGATCCGGAAAGCTGGATGATAAAAAGCTGGTGGCTAAAATAACCAAACGTTAAAATAAGTTAATATGTTTGCATACATAATTAAACGGCTTTTATTAATGATACCGACGCTGGTAGGCATCATGCTGGTAACTTTTGTGGTGACACAGTTTGTTCCTGGCGGTCCGGTAGAACAGCTGGTAAGTCAGTTGCAGGGTAAAAATACCGGTCAGGAAGCCAGTAGTGGTACGGCGGGATTGTATCGTGGTGCAACCGGACTTGAGGAAGAGCAGCTAACGGCGTTAAATAAATTGTATGGCTTTGATAAGCCGGCCTATGAGCGTTTTTATATTATGATGGGAAATTACTTTACCTTTAATCTGGGTGATAGTTATTTTCATAATAAATCAGTCATGGATCTGGTTATTTCAAAATTACCGGTTTCAATCAGTCTCGGTGTCTGGTCGTTTTTTATTGTTTACCTCACCTGTATCCCGCTAGGAATCGCGAAAGCGGTACGTGATGGCAGTCGTTTTGATGTGGCTACCAGCACCCTGATATTAATCGGTTATGCGATTCCGGGTTTTGTACTGGGTATCGCGTTGCTAGTGTTATTTGGCGGAGGCAGCTTTTTTGATATCTTTCCGCTAAGAGGATTGGTGTCTGATAACTGGGCTGATCTGTCTTGGCCGATGAAAATAATGGACTATCTCTGGCATATGGTCTTGCCAATCATTGCAACAGTAATCGGTAGTTTTGCTGTGATGACCATGCTGACTAAAAACAGTTTTCTGGAAGAAATCAGAAAACAATATGTGCAGACGGCCAGAGCAAAAGGCCTGTCAGAAAATAAAGTTTTATATAAACATGTTTTTCGGAATGCAATGATTCCCTTGATTACCGGTTTTCCCGCAGCATTTATCGGTGCGTTTTTTACAGGGAGCTTATTAATTGAAACCATTTTTTCATTAGACGGCCTGGGCCTGCTTTCTTATGAGTCGGTGTTAAAGCGGGACTATCCGGTCGTGCTGGGCACTCTGTACTTGTTTACCTTATTAGGACTGCTGGCAAAATTACTGGCCGATATTAGTTATGTACTGATTGACCCGCGTATTCAGTTTGAATCGGTGGATAATTAATGACAGAACCAGCCGTGAAACAGCCAAATAGTTTGCTCAACCTTTCACCAAATCAACGAATATGGCGACGCTTTAAAGCCAATAAGCGTGGTTATTACAGTCTGATTATTTTCAGCGTGTTGTTTATACTGAGTTTATTTGCTGAACTGCTGAGTAATGACAAACCCTTAGTGATTTTTTATAAGGGAGACCTCTACGTGCCTGTGCTGGTCAGCTATCCTGAAACCACATTCGGCGGCGATTTTGAAACTGAAGCCGATTACAATGATGCTTATATCAGGAAAAAAATTAGTGATGATGGCTGGCTGATCAATACACTTAATTCTCACAGTTACAATAGTATCAATTATGATTCAGCCGAAGCAAATCCGGCAGCACCATCAGCGCAGAATTTACTGGGGACCGATGACAGAGGGCGAGATGTACTTGCCAGGCTGATTTATGGTTTCAGGCTTTCGGTTTTGTTTGCATTTGTGCTGACGCTTATCGGGGTTGTCATCGGAATTATTGCAGGTGCTGTTCAAGGCTATTTTGGCGGCCGGATAGATTTATATTTTCAGCGTTTTATCGAGGTCTGGGGTTCTATGCCGGAACTCTACCTGCTGATTATTTTTTCATCCATTTTTCAGCCGGGTGTTCTGATATTAATTGTACTGCTATCTCTGTTTGGCTGGATGGGTTTATCTGACTATGTGCGGGCAGAGTTTTTAAAAGGCCGGAATCTGGAATATATCAAAGCAGCTAAGGCTCTGGGTTTATCAAATCTACAAATCATGTGGCGTCACTTGCTGCCGAATAGTCTGACCCCTGTCATTACCTTCTTGCCTTTCAGAATCAGCGGATCAATTCTGGCATTGACCAGTCTGGATTTTCTGGGCTTAGGTGTGCCACCATCAACTCCCAGTCTGGGTGAGCTGTTATCACAAGGCAAAGAAAATATTTCAGCCTGGTGGTTATCTTTAAGTACATTTATTGTGCTGGTAGGAACTCTGATGCTGCTGATCTTTATCGGTGAAGCAATACGTGAAGCGCTGGATTCAAGGAAAAAAAGCTGATGACAGATTGCTTATTAAATGTAAAAAACCTGAGTGTGGACTTTGTCTCCGCTGATTATCAGGTAAAAGCGGTTAATAACATCAGCTTTACAATCAATCAGGGAGAAACGCTGGCGATTGTCGGTGAGTCCGGCTCCGGTAAATCGGTAACTGCCATGTCGATAATGAAACTTCATGAAGACAAGGCAACGCGCTATCAGGGAGCTATTCGCTTTCTTGAAAATGATATCCTGAAAATGGACTCACCGGCACTGCTGGGAATGCGTGGCAGTGATATTGCGATGATCTTTCAGGAGCCAATGACCTCGCTTAACCCGGTGTTTACTATTGGCGATCAGATTTGCGAAACACTGATACTACATCAGAAACTGAGTAATGACGTTGCACTGCAACGGACAGTTGAATTGCTGGGCAAAGTCGGCATAAAAGAACCGGCTTTACGGGTTAAAGACTACCCGCATACTTTATCCGGTGGTCAGCGGCAACGCGTGATGATTGCAATGGCACTGGCCTGCAAACCAAAACTTTTAATTGCCGATGAGCCAACCACCGCGTTAGATGTGACGATTCAGGCGCAAGTCATCGAATTGCTGGCCAGCCTGCAAAAAGAATTTAATATGGCGATTTTGATGATCACCCACGATCTCAATCTGGTTAAACACTTTGCTGCTCGTGTCGCTGTCATGTGTGACGGTGAAATCGTTGAGCAAAACAAGACCGCTTTGTTATTCGATGCTCCGCAGCATGAATACACGCAAAAACTGTTATCAAGCCAGCTTGATAAAATGATCGACCCTGAGGTTCATGATAACCACTCCGTTTTAAAAGCTGACAATATCCGCGTGGCTTTTGCGATTAAAAAAGGTTTTTTTAAGCGCAAGGTCGATGAGTTTGTCGCTGTGGATAATGTCAGTATTGATTTAAAGAAAGGTCAGACGCTCGGCATAGTGGGTGAGTCGGGTTCTGGTAAAACGACCTTGGGTATGAGTCTTCTTAATCTGCAGAATTGCACGGGTACTATTCATATCAATAATCAGTTAACCTCGGGCTTAAATAATAAAGCGATGAGGCCATTTCGAAAAGTCTGTCAGGTGGTTTTTCAGGACCCGTTTTCTTCTTTGTCACCCAGAATGACAGTCAAACAAATTATTGAAGAGGGTTTAATCCTGCATCAGCCGGATTTAGACCAGCAGCAGCGATATAAAAAACTATTACAGATTTTGCAGGATGTCGATTTGCCGGAAGAAGTGTTATTCCGCTATCCGCATGAGTTTTCAGGTGGCCAGCGCCAGCGCATAGCCATTGCCAGAGCGCTAATTCTGGAGCCGGATTTGATTTTGTTAGATGAACCGACCAGTGCGCTGGATGTTTCTGTACAGAAGATAGTGCTGGAGTTGCTGGTAGGCTTGCAGAAAAAATATCAGTTGTCTTATTTGTTTATCAGTCATGATTTGAAAGTGGTGAGGGCGATGTCGCATCATATGATTGTTATGAAGAATGGTAAGGTGGTTGAGGCAGGGGAGACTGAGAGTGTGTTTGGGAGCCCTCAGGAGGATTACACTAGAGAATTGTTGGAAGCGTCGTTTTTTTGAGGTCGCCTAGGTCGGTACCACATCGAGCTTTTTTAAAAAAAGTATACCGTCAAGTATAATTAATCGTTATCTTTTTTTGGGATTTAAATGAAGTGGGTTGAACCTAAATATTCGAAAGAGAAAGTAAGAAAGGCCGGGATCTGCTTGTTGAAAGATGATATAAAAAGCAATGAGTTTCAAGAGGCTATTCCTGTATTTTACAATTGGAGATCTTCACATGCATTTCCAATGCAGATCATGCTTAATCTTTTACGAAAAATACAATAAAAATTGATAAAAACTCACTAGTTGTTCAGAGACTTAAACGTGTGCGTTCAATCTACAATAAATTGATACGTGAAAAAAATATGAGTCTTAGTCGTATGCAAGATATTGTCGGCTGCGAGCAGTTGTAAGCGATGTAAGACGAGTCAAAAAGATTTGTTGCGGCCTAAAAAGAAGCAGGACAAAAAATATACTTTATAAAGAAAGAGATTATATAAAATTTCCTAAAGAGTCTGGATATAGAGGTGTTCACTTAATATACAAACACAATGGGCAAAAAGATAAATTCAAAGGAATGTTTGTAGAATTGCAAATTAGAAGCAAGATTCAACATTCATGGGCTACTGCTGTTGAGGTTGTCGGAGCCTTTACAAAACAGGCGCTTAAGGCGAGTGCTGGTGACCCCAGATGGTTAGACTTTTTCAAATACACAAGTGTTGAATTCTCAAAACTTGAGAATTGTGTAATTGATCAAAATGAAGAAAAGAATAAAGACGACCAAAGTAAGGGTGTTGTACTGGTTTTAGCTGCTTCAGTTCGAGACTTAAAGAAAGCATATCCTAACTATTTTGCTGATACTGATGATTTTGAAAAATACGTTGCACAGGTTTACAAGGCGAATAATTAAATTAATATATTGATCGGTAAAAGGGTGGTCTGTACAACGAAGACCCACAATTTTTAAAGGTTAAGAGCAAAATCAAAGACGTCAGTGGTTGACTGACAGCAACCTACTTTTCTGTCTACAGCTACAGAAAAGTAAGCAAAATAAAGCCGCCCCGTTAATCAAGCCTTCATCAAAAAGCGGTGAAGATTCCCTCGTTAGTCGCAATATTTACGGCTGCTGCGGAACTCGCTAGAAAAACACTCGCTCAGACATCCTCACAGAAAGCTCCGTAAATATTACTCTTTCCTCGGCTTGTTTAAATGGGAGGGTAAGTCAAAATCTAAAGACTACCAATCTTTATCGGTTTTGATTTACTTTTCCCGTCTCAGTGTTTGGCGTGCATTGTTTCCAGGAAGGGTAAATTTGGCATGGACGCCAAATTAAGTTTTCATGAGCATGGATGCGAACGAAAACGACCCGGTAGCGAATTGATTGCTCTTATAAATTTTTAAGACGATTCTAGTTGTACTTACAATGTACGGGCACCCGTAGGGCAAACAGTGTTAGGGTGGCTTTTTTTGGTACTTTTTTAGCTGTAGAAAAAAGCGCCTCGCCTGCCGGTGCGATTACCGGCAATGTTTAGACGGAGTAAACAATTTATATATGCCATTATGTATAAAACAGCTAGGTTAGACTAATATTGCCACGGCTTATCGGTGAGTCCTTCACAAAATGAGGCGATTTATGATATTTATACAAATTGTAGTTGTGACTATTTGCGAAAATTTCGCTATCATTACGCCCTGATTAAAAACAATGGATACCTGACGTGGTAATAAAGCCTAAAGTACGCGGATTTATCTGCACAAGCACTCACCCTGTTGGTTGTGAAGCCAATGTGAACCAGCAGATTGAACGTATTAAACGCGATGGCCCTATCGAAAACGGACCTAAAAAGGTTCTGGTGATTGGTGCTTCTACCGGTTACGGCCTGGCTGCCCGTATTACGGCTGCATTCGGCTCAGCTGCAGCAACGATTGGTGTTTTTTTAGAAAAACCGGCAACCGATAAAAAGCCTGCTTCGGCTGGCTGGTATAACTCGGCTGCATTTGATAAGGCCGCGAAATCCGCCGGCCTGTATTCTAAAGCCTTTAATGGTGATGCGTTCTCCCACGAGATGAAAGCTAAAGTGGTTGAGACAATCAAAGAGGATCTTGGTGAAGTGGATCTGGTTGTTTACTCTCTGGCTTCTCCGGTGAGAAAGCTGCCTGACAGCGGTGAAGTGGTGCGATCCACATTAAAACCAATTGGTGAGGTTTACCGTTCAAAAGCGGTTGATACCAATAAGGATATCCTTGTTGATGTCGAAATTGGCGTGGCTAATGATGAAGAAATCGCCAATACCGTGACCGTTATGGGCGGTGAAGACTGGGAGCTATGGATGAAGGCGCTGCACGAAGGTGGCGTTCTGGCTAACGGTGTTAAAACCGTTGCCTTTGGTTATATCGGTACTGAGATTACCTGGCCAATTTACTGGCACGGCACATTAGGTAAAGCGAAAGAAGATGTCGATCGTGCAGCGGCGGCTATTACCAGTTCTCTGACGGATATTAATGGCCAGGCAAATGTAGCGGTACTCAAAAGTGTGGTGACACAGGCTTCCGCAGCTATTCCTGTTATGCCAATCTATATTGCAACCTCGTATAAAGTCATGAAAGAGCTGGGCATTCATGAAGGCTGTATCGAACAGTTAAACCGCTTATACCGTACTGAACTGTTTAAAGATCAGCCAGCACTGGATGATATGAACCGATACCGTATGGATGACTGGGAATTAAGAGATGACGTTCAAAAGACGTGTCTTGAAATTTTACCGGCAGTGACCGATGAAAATCTGTTTGAGCTGACTAATTTCCAGGTCTATAAAGATGAGTTCTTGCGCTTGTTTGGCTTTGGTCTTGAAGGCGTTGATTACGAGCAGGATGTTGAGCCAATTGTTGATTTTGATGTTGAGAGTGTATAACTTAAAACTGATCTCAACGGCTTTAATATGCCGAGGCGTATTAACTGCTCCGGCGCAGATTTAAACGTACCGGGCTATTTCAACCGAGTGCTACTGAATGACAGGGATGTTGTTCAATATCCTCCCCCTTGCGATTAGAAGTGTATTTTTACTAGCGACTGTATAGTGACCCATAGATATCCTGTTTAAACGCGCAATCATACATATGATTGCAAAGTCATATTGAATCTCCCTTCCCAAGAGTATTTATGCTAACTCTCCGGTGTGAATATTTATTTCAAACAATCAATGTTCTGGCGATTTTATATGCGGCATCATAATTATTGTGTAGTTTTCTTTGAGCTTTTTACGATGATGATGATACGGTTACCCGGATAAATTAAATCCGGATTTTTGATGTTGCTCAGGTGTGCGAGTTGTTTGTATTTCAACGGGTCACGGATATAGCGTTTAGCGATATGCCATAATGTATCGCCTTTGACCACTATGTGAGTGACCTGTCGTGAAGTGTTCTTTGCTTTTGCTGCAAGCGGTTTTTCTTCATTAGTGTTTTTTTCTACAGGCTTAATAGTGTATACCACATCCGCTGTTTCTTTAATTTGTGCAGTCATTAGCGATGGCTTTTTATCTGCTTCAGGTGGTGTGAACTCGAGTTTAGCGTCCGGGTCATCAATAATGATGGTAATCGTGTTTTTTGTTGGGGTGATGGCCGCATCATGAGTGGCCTGATTTATTGCGGTGTCTTCAAGCGCTTCGATGCTGTTGCTTGCAGGCGTTGTGGTATCAGCATCTGTCAAATCAACCGCTTCATGGCGACTTAATGTTTGATCAGTCACAGGAGGGCTTAAGCCGGTATCAGCAGCCCGAGAAGCCGGTAGTGTGTTATGTTGCAGAGCTGTTTTACTTTGGTAGCGGCTTGCAGTTGAGGGCGTTTGAAAAAAAATGTAATAACCTGTTAAAGGTGTAGCAATAATCAGGGTCAATACCAAAAAGATAGTAAACCAGCCGGAGGATTGATTGCTTTCATTTGTCTTGTCTTGTCTAACAGTACCTGACAAATAGTTAGCGGGCACCTTTACATTTGTCTGAGTGTTGATCAGGCGAGCTGAGTCATTTTTAGGGGTTGCTGGAACTGGCGTTTTTGTTATGGCAGATGGCGAGTAAACCGCTTTGCTGGGTGTTGTTGTATGTTTATGGGTGTTGTGTTTTATCGTCGGGGTATGGTCTTGAGTTTTAGTTTTTTGCAATAAAACTGGTCTGCTTTTAGTCGTCATGTTCAGGCTGCGGTCTGTTAGTTGACGGCTTGTTTTAGTTGTCGGTTGTAGCTTGGCAGTCACTGCCTTTGAACCGGTTGTTATCTTGCTATGTGTCGGTTCATTGCGGACATGCTCTGTGGGTTTAGCGCTATTGCTAAGCACTGGCGGATTTTGAGTAACGCTTTGTTTGCTGGTAGTCACATCAGCATGAGTGGATTCATTTATGAACTGATTAATGAAGAGGTGTGCACGGGTATTAACCTGAGCATTGCTGAGGGCTTCAAATCCGGTTTTAAAGACCAGCTGGCTTTTATAAAGCAGCACACCATCAAATAATTCACGCGGGCATTCAGCCGGTAGAGGCTGCCATGTGCCCTGATTCGAACTGATGATTTCCTGAATACTATCAACCCAGAAGCCCAGTAGACGATTATTGATTTCTGCGATGAGGATTTTACCGCGTTGCCCGGTTGGTAAGTTAAATTTTGTTCTGACATCATAAACGGCCACGGCTCTCTTTGTGTGTGTGAAAAGTCCCGGGCGATAGCTATTGCTGCCGGGAATAGCGGTGATATGAGCCGGTGGTTCAATAACAAGGTAGACACTGTTGGCGTCAACACAGCAAGGGACTGGTCCGATTTTAAATATTACAAAATTACTATTGGCTAAAGCCATTATTCACTGCCGTTATTTAAGAATGTCTGTGTGAACGCTCAAAGTTTAGCGAATCTCATTAAAATATAGCTTTTTATTCATTAAATGACACGATATCCGCAAAAAATCGTGATTTAACTTGCTTGTGCGGGGCTAGCTCTTTAAAATACGCGCCTTGTTATTTCACTCCTTGCTCCACTGGCCTGACTTATATTTAATATCGGTTCAGGGGGCATCTAACCGTAAGGAGCATGTAAAAATGCGTCATTATGAAGTAGTATTTCTGGTTCATCCAGACCAAAGCGATCAAGTTAACGCTATGATCGACCGCTATCGCAGCATGATCGAGTCTTTTGGTGGTACTATCCACCGTTTAGAAGACTGGGGTCGTCGCCAGTTAGCTTACCCAATCAACAAAATCCACAAAGCTCATTACATTCTGATGAATGTTGAATGTAACGGTGAAGCACTGTCTGAACTGGAGTCAGCATTCAAATTCAACGATGCGGTACTTCGTAATTTGATCATCAAGCGTAAAGGCGCTCTTACCGAGCCATCATTGCTGATGAAAGAAAAGGACGAAGAGAAGAAGTCTGAGAGACGCGCTCCTGTTGCTGATGATGCAGAAGCAGTTGAAGAGTCAGACGAAGCGACTTCAGCTGACGATGCTGCTGATGCAGACGCTGAGTAACTAACTAATTTAATTGTTGATACTGGTCGGTTATAACAACAGACCGGTGGATGAGGAAGACAAACATGGCTTTTTTCCGTCGTAAAAAATTCTGCCGTTTCACAGGCGATGCTGATGCACAGATCGATTACAAAGATCTTGATATGTTAAAAAACTACGTTAGCGAGTCGGGTAAAATTGTACCTAGTCGTGTAACAGGCACTGGCGCAAAATATCAGCGTCAGTTAGCGACTGCGATTAAACGCGCTCGTTATTTAGCTTTAATTCCATACACAGATAGCCACTAATATAAGGCTGAACTGAAGTGATGGTACTGGCTCGTTTTATCCTTCGGGGCCCGAGTCAGGCAGCACTGGTTATGACAACCTGTGCAATGCTTGCAATACTATTGATGCCGTTTTCTTGGTTCAGTGCCGCGGCTCTTATTCTGCTGGTTTTACATCAGGATAAGGAAGTGGCTATCAGAGCAACGGCAATAGCAAGTCTGGCAATCGTGGTGATGAGCTGGGTAATATTCGGTTCACCACTATTGGCAGCAGGGTATCTGCTTTTTTTGTGGCTACCTGCTGGTTTGATCGCTTATGTTTTGAAGCAAAGCGTGTCATTAATACTGAGTTTACAACTGCTGACTGTTATCGGTCTGCTGGTGATTACGGCTTTGTATTTATTCTTTCCTGAAATGGGAGAGGCGTGGCGCCAGGCTTTTGAACAGGTTTTAAAACCAGCCATAGAGCAGTCGACAACTCAGATTGATCAGGCACAACTGGATAATCTGTTAACGATGTTTGCCCGCTCTATCAGTGGCTTGCTGGCAATTGTATTAGTATTTAACGTCCTGATCGGACTGTTTATAGCTCGCTGGTGGCAGGCTGGCTTGTTTAACCCGGGTGGTTTTTCCCGTGAGTTTAAAGAGCTGCGTCTTGGTAAAGTATTTGCCGCCGTGACAGTGTTTACAATGATTGCCAACGCATTGATTGTAAATGACTGGATATTAGGCTCAATGTTATTAATGGTTTCAATGACCCTGCTACAGGGTATCGCCATTATGCACGGAGTGGTCGCTAAAAAGCAGTTGTCCGGGCACTGGCTGTTCGGTTTTTATGTGTTGTTAATATTGATCCCGCAAGTCATGATCTTTTTAACAATTATGGGTTTACTCGATGCTTGGGTTGATATTAGAAAACAGGTTTCTCCCAAGATTAAGTTAATGTAATACAGTTTCTTTCTGATCTGGTTATCAGGTTGGGAAATAAAATAGAGGTATAAGTGATGGAAGTTATATTACTTGAGAAAGTAGATCGTTTAGGCGGTCTTGGCGACAAAGTTAACGTAAAAGCGGGCTTTGCGCGCAATTTCTTGTTGCCACAAGGCAAGGCTGCTTTTGCAACGGCAGAAAACTTAGAAGCATTTGAAGCACGCCGTGCCGAGCTTGAAAAACAGGCTATTGAGACACTGGCTGCCGCTGAAGCCCGTAAGGCTAAGCTGGATGGTATGGAAGTATCTATCACTGTGCGTGCCGGTACTGAAGGCAAACTGTTCGGTTCGATCGGTACGGTTGATATTGCAGAGCACGTTACCGCTATGGGTATTGAACTGGCTAAGCGTGAAGTGCGTATGCCGCATGGTGCTATCCGTCAGGCCGGCGAATACGATATTGCTGTTCACCTGCTGACTGATGTTAATGCCACTCTGAAACTGACTGTTATCGGTCAGGAAGACGAGTAATTAACTCGCCGGATTATTCCGGCGAATTAATTAGCATCACAAAAGCCTGCTCAGGTTTTCCTGCGCAGGCTTTTGTGCGTTTGATGTCTTTAGCATATCTTTTCATTGTGCGCTTTAGCGACAGCTTTATGCCATAATTGGGCTATTCTCTTCAATCTTTGTAAATGTATAAGTGCCTGATTGCACGTAATCAGGTGCTATGGTTTAATTTCAATATGGCAGAAACAATTCCGTATATTGGTGACTCTGAAGTCAGTCAATTAAAAGTACCACCGCATTCGATTGAAGCAGAACAGGCCGTATTAGGCGGGTTGATGCTGGACAATCTTGCGTGGGAGAAAATCGCTGACCGGGTTGATGATAATGACTTTTATCGACATGACCACCGGCTAATATTTCGCGCTATTCGTGAGCAGGAAGCGAAAGATGTACCGAATGATGCGGTCACCCTTTCGCAACATTTGCATTCAATCGATTTGCTCGAAGAGGCGGGTGGGCTGGCATATCTTGGTCGTCTGGCTAAAGAAACCCCGACCGCAGCCAATATCAAAGCCTATGCGGATATTGTGCGCGAGAAATCGGTACTGCGGCAGCTGGCAGCAGTGGGAACAGAGATCGCCAGCAGTGCTTATAATCAGGAAGGTCGTGACAGCAAAGAGCTGCTTGAGGAAGCAGAAAAGCAGGTCTTTAAAATTGCCGAAAGCGGCAATCGTAACCAAAAAGGCTTTCTTGGAATGTCGTCGCTGCTGAAAAGCACGGTTGACCAGATTGATCAGTTGTATCAAAACGAAGGCGCCATTACCGGTATTTCAACCGGTTTTGAGAAATTTGATGAGATGACTTCGGGCTTGCAGGCCGGTGAACTGGTGATTGTCGCAGGTCGCCCGTCAATGGGTAAAACGACATTTGCTATGAACCTGGTCGAAAATGCCGCTATTGGCAGTGGTAAAACGGTTGGTGTGTTTAGTTTAGAGATGCCGGGTGAATCGCTGTCCATGCGTATGATTTCATCACTGGGTCGCATCGATCAGCACAATTTACGTTCCGGCCAGATCAAAGATGATGACTGGGCAAGAATCACCTCGACCGTGAGTATGCTATCGCAGGCTAAAATCTTTGTTGATGATACGGGAGGCTTATCACCGACTGAGCTACGTGCCCGTGCCAGACGACTAAAAAGAGAACATGGTTTAGATTTAATCGTTATCGATTACTTACAGTTAATGCAGGGCAGTGCTAAATCAGCATCCGAAAACAGAACCGCCGAAGTCTCTGAGATTTCCCGTTCATTAAAAGGTCTGGCTAAAGAGCTGGAAATACCGGTTATTGCGTTGTCGCAGCTAAACCGAAGTCTTGAGCAGCGTACGGATAAACGACCGGTGATGTCAGACTTGCGTGAGTCCGGAGCGATTGAGCAAGATGCCGATTTAATCGTCTTTATTTACCGTGATGAAGTCTATAACGAAGACAGTGAGCAAAAAGGCACGGCGGAAATCATTATTGCCAAGCAAAGAAACGGTCCGATCGGTAAAGTGCGTTTAACTTTTCTTGGTAAGTACACACGCTTTGAAAATCACATGCCTGAGGTGTATGGCGGCGGTGATGATTATTAATGAAACGCAGTTCGCGCTTAGAAATCAATCTTGATGCCTTAACGCACAATCTTTCGGTTGTGCGTAAACACGCCAATGATGCCAATATTATCGCTGTCATCAAAGCCAATGCTTATGGCCATGGTATGCTCGCCGTTGCCCGCCACCTTGCCGGTAAGGTAGATGCGCTCGCGGTCGCCTGTGTTTCAGAGGCGCATTATCTGAGAGATAATGGCATAGACTCAGCAATTGTTGTGCTGCAGGGTTTTCATAATTTGAGCCAGTTAGATTTGTGTTTTCAACTGGATCTGCAGCCTGTGTGCCATCAGTCATGGCAGATAGAATTACTGAAACAGCATCAGTCTGACAAGCAGCTTAGCTGCTGGTTAAAGCTCGATAGTGGCATGCACCGTCTGGGTGTGCCAATGCAAGATGCACAGTTATATACCGAACAGTTGCTTAAGCTCGCGGCAGTGAAAAAACTCAGGGTGATGACTCATTTTGCCAGTGCAGATGAAGAAAATGCGCTGTTGAACCAGCAGCAACTGGATGCATTTAATAGCTACCATGCAGGTCTTACATTAGAAGCCAGCATGGCAAATTCTGCAGCGATTTTATCACTTCCGGATACAATCAAAGACTGGGTCAGGCCAGGACTGATGTTATATGGAGTGTCACCATTCGCGGACAAACCCGCATCTGTTTTTGGCTTAAAACCGGTTATGACATTAAAGAGTTATGTCGTGGCCATCAATCAGTTGCCAGCCGGTCAGGCGGTTGGTTATGGCAGTTGCTGGAGTTGTTCGCGTGATAGTCAGGTCGCTGTGGTTGCGATTGGCTATGGTGATGGTTATCCGCGTCATGCGAGTAACGGCACGCCGGTGCTCATTAATGGTAAACGTTATCCGCTGGTCGGCCGAGTTTCAATGGACATGATCACGGTTGATATTACAGCCACTGGGGCTGCTATTGAAATAGGCGATGAAGTTATTTTGTGGGGTGAGGAGCTGGATGTGGGTGAAGTGGCCGAGTGCTCAACCACGATCGCCTATGAACTATTGTGTAATACCGGCAGAGCTAATTAGTTGTCGTTTCGGCTCGCAATAGCACGGGCTTGCATCTGCTTTTAATGTGAATTGTGTTAAAGTAAAGCTATTAGCCTGATAACTATTAGTAATTTAATAGCGTGATATAAGAAATCAGGTGCTGTTTATTTAAATAATTATAAAAGATTATGGAGTTTTTTTATGTTCTTTCGCATGAAATTTTTCTGGGTTTACGGCCTGGTTATTGCACTCAGTGGGTGTGGTGGTGCAACGGTTATGTTTCGTGGTGATTCCTCTCATACCGGCAGATCAAGCAGTTCTGGCATAGAAAAACTGGATAAGCTGAAATGGAAGTTTAACCTGCCTGATAAAAGCTATTCATCGCCAATTGCAGCAGGCGATAAAGCTTTTATTGGCTGTAAAGACGGATATTTATATGCTGTGAATACAGCTGATGGCTCTCTTGCCTGGAAATTCAGAACAGAAGGGAATATTGAGGTGCCTGTCGCTGTTTCCGGCGACCTCGTTTATTTAGCCAGCTGGGATGGGCAGTTGTATGCCATTAATATAGAGAATGGTGCCACTCAGTGGAGTTTCAGAACCGAAGGACAGATCTACTCAGCACCCACCATACACAATGGTGTGGTTTATTTTGGCAGTGAAGATAAACATTTATATGCGATTAATGCTGAAACAGGCGCAGAACTGTGGCGCTTTGAAACTCAGGGTGGTATTCCAACGTCACCGGCAGTAAAAGATGGCTTTGCCTATGTTTCAAGCCTTGATGGTTTTATGTATGCGGTTAATATCAAATCAGGTCAGGAACAATGGAAGTTCAGAGTAGGTGCCCGAATTTATTCATCGCCCGCGGTTGATGACGAGAAGTTGTATTTTGGCAGTGATAACAAACGGCTTTATGCGGTCAATCTAAAAACAGGGCAGGAAGTCTGGAATAAGAAAACAGCCGGTCGTGTTTATTCTTCGCCTGCCATAAGTGGCGAGAGTATTATCTTTGGCAGTGGTGACAGTTATGTTTATTCACTGAATAAAGCCAACGGAAAGAGAATATGGGAATATAAAACATCCGGTGCTGTTTTATCATCTCCTACCATTGCTTCTGAGATAACCTATATAGGCAGCCATGATAATCATGTCTATGCCCTGAGTGAAACAGGTAAGTTATTATGGAAATACAAAACAGCCAGCACGGTTTTAGCATCACCGTCAGCTCACGATGGAATGATAATGTTTAACAGTATTTCCGGTGAGTTATACGCGGTTAAATAATTTACACGGATAATCTATACTTGGATAATCATATAAAAAGGCTGGACACTTGTTCAGCCTTTTTATATGGGCTGATTTAATGTCCAGAAGTCCTTTCGGCACAGACCTGACATTTTACAGAACTGGCAAATGTCATCATGGCCGTTTGAAATAAGAGGTGTATGATTTTGCATTTCATTTAGCAGCTGAATAAATCTTTTTTGTGTCCGGGCTGTGGTTTCTGTCAGTTCTTCATCTTCAAGCGAGGCACCGCTACTGACTTTTCCATAAGAGTCATCGAGCTTTAAATACTCAACCCTTGTCACCTTTTCCATTAGTAAAGCATAGTTGCTTAGCTGGATGTCTTCACCGTGGATGACGTCACTTTGTGATGCTGTCTGGCTGCTGGTTTTGTAATCAATGATACCGAATCCGGATTGCTGTTTGTCGATTCTGTCTATCCGTCCCTTTAATTCGATATTGTCAGCGATGGTTGTCTGCTGATCGGTTTCAGCCTTATAAAATGTCCAGTCTTTTTCCCGCTGCTGTTGCCATTTGAGATAACTATCACAATGATCAAGCCAGCGCTTTAACCAGCCGCGGTGTAAAAAATTGTCTTCAACATCCTGACGAAAAATTCTTTCCGATATGTCACGCAGCAGTACCAACGAGCTATCAAAACAGGTTTTGGGTTCATCAGAGAGATGGTACAGCTCCAGAATCTTATGTACCTTCTGACCGTACTCAGATTTCTGCAGCTCTAATACTAATTCTTCAGGAGCCGTTAATTTCAATACATCATTGGCAAAAAACTGATAAGGGCAATTGATGAGGCGTTGATGGCGTGAAGCCGAGAAATTATCAGGTATCTGTAACTTTTCAATAGCCGGAGCTGAGGCTTTAGCCAGCTCAGGTAAAGGAATCTCTTTCGACGCAAGTACTGTGGTCTTTTCGGTTTTTAACAGACTGTAAAGCTCTGTGGGGGACAGCGAACTGTCATCTGACCTCTGGTACAGATCAATAATAGTCTGCAGCCAGGGTGAAGCCTGTTGTGTTTCATTATCTTTTTCTGCGCAGTAGCTGAGCAGAGTATCATCGGCACTTTGCAGCAGCCGGCGGAATAAATAATACTGTTCAGATTTTTTTTGTTTCCAGTCGGGAAGACCCAAAGACTGTCTCACAGAGTGATTAAAGAACGGTGTTTTCGGCGCTGAGCCTGGTAGCTGAGTCGCATCAGCAGATGCGATGATCAGACCGTCATAATAACCGCTGTTGGACTGACTAAGGTTGAGTAGTCTTACATGTGATGCCGCGCTGCTTGGGCTGTAATGATGGTTTTCAAAAGAGCTGGCCAGCCAGGTTCTGAAATCAAACCAGTTCATTTTCGGGTTTGCCGCAGCACAGGCATTTAGCATGTGCGTGATTTCGGCTAGCACATTTTCACCTGCTTCATTTTGCTGTAAAGATGCGCTAATACCCAGTTGAGTCAGGCTCAGTGATAAAGCATCGAGATACTGGCTGGCGGGGATAGCTTCATTGCTGTGAAATAATGTAAGCAGTGGTGAGGCAAAGGTTTCTATGTCACTGAGCAACTGGCTGATTTTCAGATAACAGTCGCTTTCCCAGTGCGTCAGCCGGTCTTTTCTCAGCTTAAGTGCGTTCAGGTAGCGTTTGATATTAGCGGTTACTTTTTCGTGATAGACGATGTCCTGTTCAAAGCGATAGCTGTGGGCAAGTAAGTCATCGTCAGGATTAGTGAAGAATGGTGATTTCAAAAAATCCAGAAATGTGATGGCCGAAAAGTCCTGTTCGATACATTCCAGCCAGCGTTCTACAATACTGGCCGCATTAGTGGTTGAGAGTGACCAGCCGACTGAGTCCACAAGGTTTACTCCGGAGCGTTCTAATAAGGCTCTGAGTCTTCTTGCCAGTTTTCTGTTTTCAGTGACGACGGCAATGTTTCGTTTGCCCTGCAATAACCATTTCCTTACCTGCAAATCTACTGCATTGGCTTCATCCTCTTCACTGACTGCGGCAAAGACCTTGAAGCCCTTTGATACATCGCTGTGATTAATCAGTTCGGCACGCTGATGAAGGGGTAACTGATGCTGGAAAGCACAATTAATCGTATTGTCAAAAAGCTTCTGTGAAGCAGTGACGGTCTCTTTGAAATTCAGAGACTGAATAATGGGTGCTATGAAATGATCCGGGTGCTGCTGATTGTGAATGTCTGCGGGGCTGGCCTGAATAAAGAAACGCACAGGATTTAAGAGAGCCAGTTTCTTTATTAAAAGCAGTTCGTTACTGGTTAATTTTTGCGCGCCAGCGATAATAAAGCACTTGTTCTTTATATTTTGTGCAGAGATATTTTTCAGTCGTTGTGCATAAATAGTGGTCTGGTCTAACAGTTTCTCATCGCTGAGTTGCTGCTGCCATGCCTGCCATAAAGTATAGACGAGCTGTGCTTCATTGCTGAGGTGCTCAGGATTGGATGGTGTGCCATAGAGCGTCTTGATTTTATTAACCCAGTCAGCCTCAGCAAAGTCAGTGGGGTTCAGGTCATTCAGGCTTAATTCATCAAACAGCTGCAACAGTGAGGCAGAGACCTGCCATAAGTTTTCATTTTCAAAATGCGCAGGGTAAGCTTGCAGCGCTTCCAGAATAATCAGCTGGCGACAGTGGTTATTGATAAATGTAGCATCCTGTTCGGCCAGTGAAATATTTGTTTCAATCCATTTTTTAAGCGGGCTGATTTCAGCACCGATAATAGCGCTGACTTGCTGCGATGCTAGATAGGCTAGTAGTGATTTTCTAAAGGTATAAATCAGATCCGGGGCGGGTACAAAGATAACCAGTTCTGTCAGGTCGGGTAGCTGCGGTTTAAAGTGCTGGTAAATGTACTCACTGATAACCTGCTGCAGGTTGACACCGTGTTCTACAAACAGAAATTCACCGCCGTCGGTATCAGGGGTACTTATGCCAGCCACTATCGTTACCTTTCCAGATACTGGAGTTTGTTCTCAACCCCGTCCCATTCACGCGCATCTGGCAGCTCTGGTTTGATCTGGTTAATCACCGGCCAGATGGCGGCCAGTTCGGCATTTAATTGTGTAAATATCGACATGTTATCAGGCACATCATCTTCAGCATAAATGGCTTCAGCCGGACAGGCAGGCTCGCATAATGTGCAGTCGATGCATTCATCCGGGTCAATAACCAGAAAGTTAGGGCCTTCATGAAAGCAATCAACCGGACAGACATCCACACAGTCTGTGTATTTGCAGCGAATGCAGTTATCTGTAACTACGTAAGTCATAAGTTTTAATCGTTAAAATATTTTCACGGAGAGTAGCATATAATCGCATGATTGACTGAAATCATGCGGCTATCATTCACAGAAAGGGTGGATTTAAGCGGGTTCGGTAGACTCTATTTGTTCCAGTCGGTAACCATAATGGTAAATGGACTCAAGCTTCCAGCCATTTTCAGCATTTAATTCTAGTTTTTTCCTGATACGGCTGATATGAGTATCTACCGTTCGAGTGTTAATTTCCGCATCACAACCCCAGACATGGGATAACAGGTCAGCGCGTGACAGAACCTGCTCGAGGTTTCTGAACAGGTAAGAAACTAATTCATATTCTTTTGGTGTCAGGGTTAATGGCTCACCATGACGGGTCAGGCGATGGGATTTATCGTCAAGCGTAAATTCACCGGCCGAAATAATGTAACTGACGGGCGTTTCGGCAATAGAATTGCGTCTTTTCAGTGTGTTGAGACGCGCCATGAGTTCACGGCGGTCGATTGGTTTGACCATGTAGTCATCAGCACCGGCTTCCAGCACGGTCACGACATCGGTCTTGCTTTCATGACGGGTAGCGAATAAGACGGCTGTGCCCAGCCCCATGTCTTCGCGAATAATGCGTAAAACTTCTATTCCATCAATGCCAGGCAGATCCCAGTCAAGAATAATGATATCAAAGTCAGTGATGTTCGACTTTTCAAGCAAGGCTTCACCAGTACTGAATATACTAGGGATATGGCCTGCCGCCTCTAACCAGATAGACAGCATTTCTGATTGATCCGAGTCATCCTCAACAACAGCTATATTCACGGTAATGAACCTATATTTATAATTATGATTTACATTTTAGACACATTCTGGACATATTGCCAGACAGGAGTAGTTTTAAGTGTAAGAAACTTATTTTGTTAAGATAGAAGGGCTGGGTAAAGCATTAGCGGTTTGCTTGAATAAGCAAAGGAATCTGTGAAGATTGAAATGGCTCCCCGACCTGGACTCGAACCAGGGACAAACGGATTAACAGTCCGTTGCTCTACCAACTGAGCTATCAGGGAACACGCTCTTCAACAGAGGGCGCTATATTATAGATTTGCCTTTCGTCGGTCAATAGTTAAATTAACTAAATATTGATTTAATTCGAGCCAGGGCTTTTTCGATGTTATCCATGCTGGTTGCAAATGATAAACGCAGGTGTCCTGGCGCCCCAAAAGCCGACCCCGGGACTAAAGCGACGCCCACATCAGCCAGCAGTTTTTCAGCAAGTTCCACGTCATTGTTAACACCGTCTAATTTGTCAATCGCTGCCTGAAAATTAGGAAAGCTATAAAAAGTACCGTCACTTGCCAGACAATCAACACCGTCGATGGTATTAAGGAAGCGAACAACATAATCATGGCGTTCTTTAAATGCATCTCGCATCGTGCCTACGCTGGACTGATCGCCATCTAATGCCGCCTGTGCTGCCGCCTGTGAAATCGAGCAGGGGTTAGAGGTGCTTTGAGACTGAATTTTCTTCATTGCTTTGATCAAGTTTGCCGGGCCACCTGCATAGCCGATGCGCCAGCCTGTCATCGAATAGGCTTTTGAAACACCATTTAATACTAATGTTCTGTCATAAAGTTCAGGCGCAACATTTAAAATATTATTGAAGCCTTCATCGGTCCAGATCATCAGCTCATACATATCATCAGTGGCGATGATAATATCGGGGTGTTTCTTTAATACATCCGCCAGATCTTTAAGTTCGGCTTTACTATAAGCTTTACCGGATGGATTTGACGGACTGTTAATCACCACCAGACGAGTTTTAGGGGTGATAGCTGCTTCCAGTTGTGTAGCGGTAATTTTAAAATCCTGGGTCTGGTCAGCGAGAATAATCACCGGTTCTGCGTCTGCTAATAACACCATGTCCGGGTATGAAACCCAGTAAGGTGCAGGGATAATCACTTCATCACCCGGGTTTAAAAGCGCCTGAGCCAGATTATAGAAGCTCTGCTTGCCACCGCTTGAAACCAGAATCTGGTCGGCCGTGTAATTCAAGCCATTATCTCTGGCGAACTTGTTTATAATAGCTTGCTTAAGTTCTGGTGTACCATCAACTGCAGTGTATCTGGTCTTGCCATTTTTAATCGCATCAATACCGGCCTGTTTGATATGATCCGGTGTGTCAAAGTCTGGTTCGCCAGCGGCCAGACCAACAACATCTTTACCTTCAGCTTTAAGTTGATTGGCAAGTGCAGTTACAGCAAGAGTAGGTGATGGTTTAACGCGGGAAAGGCGGTTTGCAGTTTTTGTATCCACTTAAATTCCTGATGTCGGTTTTCTAAATATTGTTAATTGTTGAGTAAATGTCTAAAACTTTTAAGTTACACACAGAATATACACCAGCTGGCGACCAACCGACAGCAATAAAAGGCCTTATAGAGGGATTAAATGACGGCCTTGCAGGGCAAACATTATTGGGTGTTACCGGATCGGGAAAAACCTTCACTATCGCTAACGTGATTCAGCAAGTTCAGCGCCCGACTTTAATCCTAGCACCCAATAAAACCCTGGCTGCTCAGCTATATGGGGAGATGAAAGATTTCTTTCCGGAAAACGCGGTGGAATATTTTGTTTCCTATTACGATTATTATCAGCCGGAAGCCTATGTGGCATCGAGCGATACCTTTATAGAAAAAGATGCATCGGTTAATGAGCATATCGAGCAGATGCGGCTGTCTGCTACCAAGGCATTGTTAGAGCGGGAGGACACCATTATTGTGGCGACGGTTTCATCGATTTATGGACTGGGTGATCCGGAGCTTTATTTTAGTATGGTATTGCACATGGTTAAAGGCGATATCATAGATCAGCGCGAAGTGCTCCGGCGTCTTGCCGAGCTGCAATATACTCGTAATGATCTGGAGTTGATGCGGGGTACGTATCGGGTGCGCGGCGAAGTAATTGATATTTTTCCGGCGGAATCAGAAAAAGAAGCCATACGATTGGAATTATTTGATGATGAAATCGAACAGTTAAGCTATTTTGATCCTTTAACCGGCGAAGTCATTCGCAAAGTACCGCGCCTGACCATCTACCCAAAAACACATTACGTCACCCCAAGAAGTACCTTAATCAATGCGCTTGATGAAATAAAAGCCGAGTTGAAAGGCCGTCTGGAGGAATTACGCAGTCAGGATAAACTGGTTGAAGCGCAGCGCCTGGAACAGCGTACCATGTACGATATCGAAATGATTCGGGAGATCGGTTATTGCAATGGCATCGAAAATTATTCCCGATACCTTTCCAGCCGGGCACCGGGTGAAGCACCGCCTTGTCTCTATGACTACTTGCCGGATAACGCCTTAGTCGTGGTTGATGAAAGTCATGTCACGGTGCCGCAGATAGGCGCTATGTATAAGGGTGATCGTTCACGCAAAGAAAATCTCGTTAATTACGGTTTTAGAATGTTGTCGGCACTGGATAACAGGCCCCTCAAATTTGAAGAGTGGGAACGCTTAAAGCCGCAGGCCATTTATGTTTCAGCAACACCGGCTATTTACGAGGAAGAACATTCCGACAATGTGGTTGAGCAAGTCGTCAGACCAACAGGATTATTAGACCCTGAGATTGAAGTGCGTCCGGTGGCCACTCAGGTCGACGATGTGCTTTCAGAAATCAGCATAAGAACAAAGAAAAATGAGCGTGTACTGATCACGACACTGACCAAGCGGATGTCGGAGGATTTAACGGACTATTTATCAGAGCACGGTGTAAAAGTGCGCTACCTGCATTCTGATATTGATACCGTGGAGCGCACAGAAATTATTCGTGATCTGCGCCTCGGCGAGTTTGATGTCTTAATCGGTATTAACTTGTTACGCGAAGGACTGGATATTCCTGAAGTGTCACTGGTGGCAATACTGGATGCGGATAAAGAAGGTTTTTTACGTTCAGAGCGTTCGCTGATTCAGACCATTGGTCGTGCCGCCAGAAACCTCAACGGGCGTGCTATTTTGTATGGCGATAAAATCACTAAATCCATGCAGAAGGCCATTGATGAAACCAAGCGCCGGCGTATAAAACAACACGAGTTTAATGTCGCTAACGGCATCACGCCAACCAGTATTAAAAAAGCCGTCGCCGATGTTATGCAGACAGGTTACAAGCACAAAGCCTTCAGTATGGATGACAAAGTTGCCGAACCGGTGCAGCAATACCAAAAAATGACCAGTAAACAGCTGGCTCAGGAAATGAAAAAACTCGAGCAACAAATGCAGGAACATGCCAAAAATCTGGAGTTTGAAGAAGCTGCGCAGGTACGGGATAAAATACAACATATCAATGATCAGATACTCGGCCTGCATTAAATAACGGAGTGGCAGGTGTTAACGGAGATAAAAAACGTCAGACAAATAGCCGGTGAAGCGAGGCGCCGCTGGTTTGCAGATGAGAGCATGGATCTTATCGTCTGGCATGATGGTCAGAGGCCAGTCAGCTTTCAGTTGTGTTATGACAAAAAAGCAGAGGAAAAAGCCTTGAGCTGGAAACCGCTGACGGGATTGTTGCATGAGCAGGTTGATAACGGTGAATCAGGTGGCGGGCGTTACAAAGCCACGCCGGTTCTGCTGGCGGCTGGTGACTACAACTTAGAACGCATAAAAACAGACTTTATCAAACATTCTGCCGGTATTGATGAAACGATTAAAGCCCTTGTTTTACAAGGCTTAGAAAATAACTGAAGCATCCGGCTTATCTCTGCGCCGATATGGCTGTTCATCTGCTCAGGGTTGTTGAACGCGTTCCCGGCCAATACTTAAGACTTGCTAAGCGCCTGTTTTAAAACACCGATTCTGTCGAGAGCCGACGAAGATAGCTTTTGTGCGCCAAGCATCAGTGTTTCATCCGTTGCTTCTTCCACAAGCCTGTCATAAAAAGCAAAACTGCGGTCACAGCAAGCCCATATCCGCTGTAGGCCTGAGTCCGGATCACTGAGCTTGCTTGCTTCAGCAACATTATATTGTTTAAGTTGAGCAAGGTTGTTCTGCAGATCTTCACCGGCAGGCTCTTTATCCTTTAGTGCCTGTTCATTGAGCATGATTTGTTGCTGTGTTTGTTTCGCAAGTTCATCTATTTCAGGGTAGTGGGTGTTAATTAAATTTATCTGGCTGGCAAGATAGTGGTCGATATAAACGGCAGCGGTCAGTAAATCTGTTTCATTATGAATGGCTTTGCTGTCAAGCACAGGCACACTGGTATTCTGCTCACGCTCCGCGCGGTAGGCCAGCCGGCGCTCTGCTCTGAGTAAAGCGGCATGACCAAGTTCTTCACGGGCCAGTATTTCGGCATGATGTCGTACGCTTTGATTATCTGATTCAGCTGCTACATGAGTATAAAATCGAAAGGCAATTTCCTCATTATGTACCGCAAAAGCCAGTGCCTTATAGGCTGAACTGTATAACGGATCACGTGCTTCGTCATTGTAAATCTCAGAAACATGCGGGTCTTTCCAGGAAACCGGCATAACATCGGGATTAAGTTCAATCTCTTCCTGTTTGATCCACTTAAGTAATAACTGCTCGTGCTGCTGTTCTTCAAGCACCATACGCTCAAACAATCCGGCAGCTGACTCATTGCGACCTTTGTGCATACACTCGGCCAGCTGTGAGTAACGGCGTATTGCTTCGCGCTCTGCTTGCAGGGCAATAGACATCAGGTCGCCGGTCGTTTTTACATTAGTGGGTAGCATAAGCTTAGATACTCCATTATTAAAAATCCTCTACATTGATCTTAATCAAGAACCGATCATTTGAATAGCCTACCGGCACCAAATAGGTGCATATATAAGACAAATACTATGTACTATGGGTCATGGCTGCTGCGTCAATGTGTCGCATTACGAAACATAGTCTATATAGTCTATAAAGAGATCTTCTGGGAGATATTTAAAATATAGATATGAAGAGTTTGGGAAAAAAATTTAATAAAAATATTTCAGCACAATACATAAACCATCGCTCACATAAGGAGCATTAAACGTGTTTAAGATTGTACGTCCCTTCTTGTTACTACTACTGATTCAGCTTTGGCTGACTGGCGTAGTACATGCGAATTCAGAACTCTCGCGTTTTCTGGATAGTATCAGTGTTGAAAAAATATTCCCCGGTGCAGACAAACTGCAAACAACCGACAGCGATCCAGCCGTCGCAACAGCATTCACACAGGATCAGCAACTGGGTTTTGTTTTCCTGACCTCAGATTTTGTAAATACCACTGGTTATTCGGGTAAACCTATTCATCAGCTGGTTGCGATGGATATGCAGGGTGTTATCCGCAAAGTATTACTGGTTGAACACCACGAACCCATCGTACTGATCGGTATTCCTGAAAAACGTATCACCGCTGTGCTTAAAGATTATGAAGGCATGGATGTGGGTAAGCTGGTGCGTGGCGCACAAGAGCATAAGGTCGATGTGGTCTCCGGTGCAACCGTGACGGTTATGGTGATGGATGACAATATATTGCGCAGTGCGATTAAGGTGGCGCGTCATTTTGGTCTGTCCGGTCTGGAAGTTGAGCGCAAGCAAAGCGGGCCTGTCGCAACAGTAAATGCGGACATTAACGAGGTTAAGAGCTGGCAGGCATTGGTGGATGAAGGTTCTGTACGCCGTTTAAAAATCAGTCTGAGCCAAATCAATCAGGCCTTTGCCGACTCAGGCAACCCGCTGGTACTGGAATACCCTGAAGAAGGTGATGCTGAAGAGGTCTTTATTGAGCTCTACGCTGCCGTAGTTTCAATACCCAGTATCGGACGCAGTCTGCTCGGCGAGCATGAATATAAAAATCTGCTGAAAAAATTACAACCCGATGAACAGGCCATTTTATTAGCGGGTAGCGGCCGCTTTTCATTTAAAGGCTCCGGTTATGTACGTGGCGGAATCTTTGACCGCTTTCAGGTTGTACAGGGTGATACCTCTATTCGCTTTCATGATAAATATCACAAGCGCCTGCGAGAAATTAAGGCTACTGGCGCACCTGAGCTGGATGATGTGGACTTATTCAGAACACCGGCAGATTTAAAATTCAGTGCAGCATCGCCGTGGAAACTGCAGCTGCTGGTGGGCAGAGAAGTCGGCCCGACAAAAAAAGAGTTTCTTACATTTGATCTTGCATACAAGGTACCTGAAGAATATCTGAGCTTTACTGCCGCGCCAAAAGAAGCACTGACTGAATCAGAGTCTGTAGCACAAAAACCGCAACCGGTCTGGAAAAAAATGTGGCAGCTAAAGACAGCAGAAGTCATTATTCTGGCGCTGGCGCTGGCAGTGCTGACAATGATCTTTTTCTTTCAGGACTGGCTGGTCAGGCGACCCGTGCTCATGAACCGGGTACGAATCGGTTACCTGATCTTTACTTTGTTCGGCATCGGCTGGTATTTCAATGCGCAGTTATCAGTGGTGAATATTCTGGCGATGTTTAATGCACTGATCAGTGGCTTTGACTGGGCCTATTTCCTGATGGAACCACTGGTCTTCATACTCTGGGGTTCGGTAGCGGCGGCATTATTATTCTGGGGACGTGGTCCTTATTGTGGCTGGTTATGTCCTTTCGGTGCGTTGCAGGAATTGATTAATAAAATAGCCAAAGTATTTAAGATCAGACAGATTACGGTACCGTGGGCTATTCATGAACGTATCTGGACCTTTAAGTATCTGATTTTTCTGCTGCTGTTTGGCTTTTCACTTTATTCACTGGAGTGGGCAGAGCGCCTGGCCGAGGTGGAACCGTTTAAGACAGCCATTATTTTAAAATTTATTCGTGAGTGGCCTTTTGTTATTTTGCGCTGGCGATGATATTGCCGGGGATTTTTATTGAACGCTTTTATTGTCGCTATCTATGCCCGCTGGGTGCAGCACTGGCTATTCCTGGCAGAATGCGCATGTTTGCCTGGCTCAAACGATATAAAGAATGCGGAACACCGTGCCAGCGTTGTAAAAATGAATGCATGGTTCAGTCGATACACCCCGAAGGCGATATTAATGTCAATGAGTGTCTTTACTGTCTGCATTGTCAGGTGGTTTATTCTGATGATCACGCCTGCCCGGTAATGATCCAGAAGCGCCTGAAAAAAGAGCGCCGAAATGCGCGACCCGTTTCAATTTATGGCAAGGAAGAATCAGCAGTTTCAATGGAGTTAAAACAGGAAAAGTAAAAATCTGACTCTGGTTATGCCAGAGTTTAATAAAACCACCTGAAAAAACAGGTGATTTACGTGGAGAAGAACGATGGATGAAAAAAAGAAAAAGTCTGGAGGAAATCAGACTGAAGAAATAATGCTCAGTCGCCGTCAGTTACTCGGTGGATCTGCCAAACTGGCTGCGTTTGCCGGTGTTGGTGGTCTGACTGGGCTGACAGGCTTTGCTGTAATGACGCCTTCAGCGGCAGTCGCCGCATCAAAGAATAAAGCGGAAGTTGCGCCGGGTGATCTGGATGAATATTACGGTTTCTGGAGCAGCGGTCAGGCAGGTGAATTACGGATTTTAGGTATGCCTTCAATGCGTGAATTAATGCGTGTACCGGTCTTTAATCGTTGCAGTGCATCCGGCTGGGGTTCAACCAATGAAAGCCGCAAAATTTTACGCGACGGACTGCTGCCAGAAACTAAAAAGTTTCTCGATTCAGGTGATCGCGGCGGTGTCTGGACCAATGGTGACTTGCATCACCCGCACATGTCATTTACTGATGGCACCTATGATGGCCGCTACCTGTTTATGAATGACAAAGCGAATACACGGGTGGCTCGTGTACGCTGTGATGTGATGAAGTGCGACAAGATCATCGAAATTCCTAACGCTTCGGATATCCATGGTTTACGTCCGCAAAAATACCCGCGCACCGGTTATGTATTTGCCAACGGTGAACACCGTGTGCCTATCCCCAATGATGGCAGTATTCTGGATGAACCTGAAAAATATCATGCTATTTTTTCCGCGATTGATGGCGATGAAATGGAAGTTAAATGGCAGGTTATGGTGGATGGTAATCTTGATAACTGTGATGCGGATTATCAGGGCTTGTATGCATTCTCAACCTGTTACAACAGTGAAGGTGCGGTCACCCTTGGCGGCATGATGGCCAATGAACGTGACTGGGCTGTTGTGTTTGATATCAAGGCGATCGAAGCAGGTGTTAAGAAAGGTGACTTCAAGAGAATCAATGGCGTGCCGGTACTGGATGGCCGTCATGGTTCTAAATACACCCGTTATATTCCTGTACCTAATAGTCCGCATGGTTGTAATACCGCACCGGATGGCAAGCACGTTGTGATTAACGGTAAATTATCACCCACTGTAACGGTGATTGATGTGCGTCGTTTACCGGATCTGTTTAAAGACAAGATCAAGCCGCGTGACACCGTAGTAGCAGAGCCAGAACTGGGTCTTGGTCCATTGCATACTGCATTTGATGGCAAGGGTAATGCGTTCACAACATTGTTCCTGGATAGTCAGGCGGTGAAGTGGAATATTCAGAAAGCCATTGATTTGTATAACGGCAAAAAAGTGAATCCAATTCTTGAAAAAATTGATGTTCATTATCAGCCTGGGCACAACCACACAACAATGGGTGAAACCAAAGAAGCCGATGGTAAGTGGCTGGTGACCTTGAATAAGTTTTCTAAGGATCGTTATATCAATGTCGGCCCGCTAAAACCAGAGAATGAGCAGTTGATTGATATCTCGGGTAAAAAGATGAAGATCGTTCATGACGGTCCGACTTATGCCGAGCCACATGACTGCATTATCGTTCGTGCGGATATAGTAAACCCTGCGTCGTTATGGACCAAAGGTGACCGCATGTGGGCTGATGTCAGTGCACAGGCGAAGAAAGACGGTATCAAATTGACAGAAGACTCAAAAATAATACGCGATGGTAAAAAAGTCCGTGTTTACATGACGTCAATTGCGCCTAATTTCAGTATGGAAAAATTCACTGTAAAACAAGGTGATGAAGTAACCATTATCGTTAGTAATAATGACGCTATTGATGATCTGACGCATGGCTTAACCATAGCCAATTATGGTGTAGCAATGGAAATCGGGCCACAACAAACATCATCGGTGACTTTTACCGCTGATCGTGTCGGTGTGCACTGGTTCTATTGCCAGTGGTTCTGTCATGCGCTGCATATGGAAATGCGTGGTCGTATGCTGGTTGAGCCTGCATAACATTTTGATGCTTCAGCGATACCTCAATAGCTCGGCAGTTAGCCCGGGATTATCTCGCGGGCTGGCTGGCGGGTTGTTGTTAATTTTATTTTTATATGGGTTTTTAGCGCAGGCCGAAGAACGTCTGGTAGCACCCGGTCATGGCGTATTGCAAACGGCCATTGATGCTGCAAACAGTGGTGATACCTTAATACTCGGATCCGGAATTTATACCGGCTCAGTGAGTATTCATAAACCGCTCAGCCTGATAGGTAATCAGTCCAGTGTGATTGATGGTGAAGGGACTGCACATATTATGACAGTGTCAGCTCCTGATGTTTTAATTAAGAATTTAAAACTTCAGCATTCAGGTAATAATCTGAATACGGAAGACAGTGCTATTTTTATTACCGATGTAGGTGACAGGGCACGCATAGAATCCAACTATTTTGAAAATAACCTGATCGGTATTTACCTGAAAGGGCCGGAGTCAGTGGTTGTCAGTAATAATGTCATTATTGGCAGTCAGTTTCACCGTATTAATGATCGTGGTAATGGTATTTATTTGTGGGATACACCGGGTTCGGTTATTAAAAATAATGATATTCGTTACGGCCGTGATGGCATATTTGTAACCACCAGCCGTAACAATGTGTTTCATGGTAATCGTTTGCGCGACCTGCGTTTTGCTATCCATTATATGTACACGCAGGACAGTGAAGTGACTGAGAATATTTCAATCAATAATCATGTTGGTTTTGCCTTGATGTTTTCCGACCGTATCGTTGCCAGAGAGAATCAGTCTGTCGGTGATCACGAACGGGGATTATTTTTTAACTTCGCCAATTACTCGGTGATCGAAGGTAATCGTGTCAGTGGCGGTGCTGAGAAATGCGTCTTTATTTATAACGCAAATTATAACCAGATCAACAATAATGCTTTTGAAGATTGTCGTATTGGTATTCACTTTACTGCCGGTTCGGAAAAAAATGAAATTTATTCCAACGCCTTTATCAATAATCGTACCCAGGTGAAATACGTCGGCACACGTCATATCGAATGGTCTAAAGATGGTCAGGGTAACTACTGGAGTGACAACGCGACTTTTGATATCGATGCTAATGGCATTGCTGATCAGGTGTACAAACCTAATGATCTGGTCGATCAGATTGTCTGGCGTCACCCGATGGCGAAGCTGCTATTAAACAGCCCGGCGGTAAAACTATTAAAATGGGCACAGTCTGAATTCCCCGGCTTACACCCCGGTGGCGTGACCGACAGTGTACCATTAATGCTGGCACCGCCTGTTAGGGTTGTGACTTTTAAAAAACTGTCAAATGGCTGAAAAATAATAATGAGTAATAATGTCATTTCTCTGCAAGCCGTAAGCAAAACTTACGGTAATGAAACCGTTGTGCGGGATGTTAATTTTGATGTTCAACCCGGTGAGTGCATAGTACTGGTAGGGCATAACGGTGCCGGTAAAACCACACTGATGAAATTAATGCTGGGCCTGACCCGGCCAAGTACCGGCACAGTCGAAGTACTGGGTGGTAACCCTGCATTCACTGCGGCTGTGGCGCAACGACTGGCACTGGGTTATCTGCCCGAAAGTGTGGCGTTTTACGAAGCCATGACAGGTCAGGAAGTACTGGCATTTTATGCGCAGCTGAAAGGCGCTTCATATTATGAGTGTGGCAAATTACTGCAACTGGTTGGATTGGGTGATGCCTCGAAACGACGGGTTGGCACTTATTCAAAAGGTATGCGTCAGCGCCTCGGTCTGGCGCAGGCAATGCTTGGTGATCCGCAGTTATTATTTCTTGATGAACCCACCACCGGGCTCGACCCGCTTTTACGACAGCACTTTTATGAGCTGATTGACGGTTTACATAAAGAAGGTGTGACATCCATTATCTCGTCACATGCACTGAATGAAGTGGAAGCGCGTGCCAATCGTTTTGTCATTATGAAAGCCGGAATCATCGTTGCCAGTGGCACACTGGATGAACTATATCAGCTCGCGGCACTACCGGTTCGACTGGAGCTTAGCGTAACAGAGGGTGAGGCATCGCGCGTAGCTGAAAGCTTAGGTACCGGCGTTAACATCGCTCATGTTAACAACCAAAAACTGAGCCTGAGCTGTTTCAAAGGTGAAAAGATGCCGTTGATACGTCACATAACCGGTCTGGGGGAAGTGGTACAGGATTTACAAATCATGCCGCCAAGACTGGATGAAGTTTACAGTCATTTTATGCAGGGAGATGGCCTGTGAAAATGATATGGATACTGGCACAAAAAGAGTTACGCGACGGGCTTCGTAATCGCTGGATTGCCGCTGCCATTATTTTACTGGGTACACTTGCGCTGGCTTTGTCATTGCTGGGCTCGGCACCAACGGGTTCGGTACGGGTCAGTGAGCTGGATATTACGGTGATCAGTCTGGCCAGTCTAAGTGTTTATCTGATTCCACTGATTGCACTGATGTTAGCGTTTGATGCACTGGTCGGTGAGTTTGAACGAGGCACCATGATGCTATTGTTAACCTACCCGGTTACACGCTGGCAGGTCATCATGGGCAAGTATCTGGGTCACGTATTAATTTTATTTATTGCGATTTTTTTCGGTTATGGCGGGGCACTGATTATTTTAACCCTGCTTGGTGATAGCGGAACCGATGGCTGGCAGGCCTATGCTCTGATGATGCTCAGTTCACTGATGCTCGGCGCAGTTTTTATTGCACTGGGTTATCTGGTCAGCGTCTTTGTTAAAGAACGAGCAACCGCCGCCGGTACAGCCATCGGACTCTGGCTGGTATTTGTTGTGCTTTACGACTTACTTCTGTTCGGTGTGTTATTACTCGATGAAGGTCAGCTAATTGGCCAGAAACTGTTTTCCATATTAATGCTGATCAGTCCAACCGATAGTTACCGCATCCTTAATCTGAGCATGTTTGAAGGTGTCAGTCAGGCAGCGGGTATCGCCGGTATTGCCAGTGAAGCAGGCATGAGTGGCGCACTGCTGATTAGTGTGATGCTGCTATGGATGGTTGTGCCGTTAATGGCTACGTTATTTTTATTTCAGAAAAGAGAATTATAAATTTTAGGTCGCAAGTCGTTGGTCATTAAATTTATGACTGATGACTTCTTTAAAAACAGAGAGTCAGATGTATAAATTAAGCGTATTACTGGTTACCTTTTTATTACTAGCCTGTGAAAAAACACCCACCATTGAAGTGCCGCCGGCACAAACACTGACCCGGCAAGCCAGCGGTTATTATTGTTTAATGACGGTGCTTAATCATGAGGGCCCTAAAGGACAAATTATTCTCACAGATAAAAAAGTACTGTGGTTTACTTCTGTGCGTGACACTATTTCATTCACCTTGTCACCGGAAGAGCCCAAAAATATTGCAGCGATTTATGTTAATGATATGACGGATGCCAACTGGGCTAACCCCGGTGAAGATAACTGGATTGATGCGCGTAAAGCCTGGTATGTACTGAACAGTAACCGCAGCGGTGGCATGGGTGCGGCAGAAGCGGTGCCTTTTGCAACAAAAGAAAAAGCCGGGATATTTGCTAAAGAGCAGGGTGGAAATGTAACGGATTTTGCCTCCATTCCTAAGAGCTATATTCTGGATCTGGCTAAGTAAACGACGCTGATTAATCGTCAGTTGTCGGGCTGCTAAAACCGGGGTGCAGCTGATCAATGATAAACTGTGGCGGGATGTTGCCGTTTTTGCCGCGTAGTAAGCCTTTGATATGACCCTGAGCGATGATTTTTTCCTTACTATAAAATATCTGCTCAAGGTAAATCCATTTTTCATCCCAGCGGCAGATGCGGGTATGCAGATCATATTGTTGCCAGAGTTTTAACGGCCGCTGAAAATCAATGCTTGCATTGCCGACGACTGGCATCCACTTATTCTTCATGGCTAAATCCAGTGTTCCGGTTCGCTTAAGTAAATCCATTCTGCCAAGGTCCATAATGGTCAGAAAACGACCGTTATTCATGTGCCGGTTCAGATCCAGATCATTTAATAAAACCCGTAATCTAATCACTGAGGTATCCAGTGGTTGCATGGGCTTTTTCCATTTGCTTTTTATAAGAAGGATTAGTAAACGTAAGTACAGGTTCATGGCGAGTCCGTCCAGTGATCGAAGAAGCTGGTAGGTGTTAAAATGCGCCCAGATTACTTAGCCGGCTAAAGACTTGACTGGCGATGTAATGATAGCCGGCTGCATTTGGATGATAGGTATCAGATTTTAGTTTGCTGCTTTTTAATGTAGCGGGCATGGTGTCGCTATCGAGTTCTACGGCTGTGGACTTAGCAATCTCAAAGTAGACTTCAGCAGGCGGTACTAACAAGGTGGGTTTTGGTACGGCCAGTAATAATACCTGTGCATTATAGGATTTAGCGAGCCGGATCATTTCAATGATATTGCTTTTGGTTTGCAGTGAACTGATACGACGCAAAATATCATTACCACCATGGCAAATGATGACCAGCTCCGGCCGGTATTTTTCTAACAAACCGGGTAAACGTTTTAAACCATTGGCACTGATTTCACCGGAAATACCGGCATTGATAACGTTTCTCTGGCTTAACTGTTGTAATACCGCCGGGTAGCTTTGAGAGATCGTCGCCCCTTTGCCGGCGGTTAAGCTGTCACCAAATGCCAGAATGCTTGCATTTTCGCTCAGCGGTGTGAAATGCTGGCGCTGTTCGCTGCATGAGATAGCGATCAGGCAACAGAATATTAATGATGTTATTGATATGTTTTTCATAAAAAGTATTCTACTCTATCAACCGTCAATTTAAACAGCCAAAGTATCATGTATCAATACGATCAGTTATCACTTTTGTATCCAGCGTTAAACATCAGTGGTGACTTAAAAACCGAGAATAAAGATTTTATCGTCGATGAACTCATGCCTGTCAACATGAGTGGTAATGGCGAGCATAGCTGGCTAAATATCACAAAAAAAAATAGCAACACTGACTTTGTTGCCACTCAGCTTGCTAAATTTGCAGGGGTAGCAGCGGCGGCGGTGAGCTATGCCGGTTTAAAGGATCGTAATGCGCTGACCACGCAATGGTTTAGCGTGCATTTACCGGGTATAGCGGAGCCGCAATGGAGTGAACTGATCAGTGATGATTTTAAGATTAATACAGTCATACGGCATAACCGGAAATTAAAAAGAGGCACCTTATCAGGTAATCGGTTTGAAATACGCTTACGTCAGCTGCAAGGAGAAGAATCAGACTGGCAACAGCGGCTGCAGCAAATAGCCCGGGATGGCGTGCCTAATTATTTTGGTAAGCAGCGTTTCGGTCATAATATGAACAACCTGAAACGGGCTTTTGATTTGGTTGAAACTAATAAAATTCGCCGTTTAAAACCGCCTAAACGCAGCATTTATTACTCCGCTATGCGCTCATGGATTTTTAACGAGATACTGTCTGGCCGAATCCATGACAAGACCTTTACACAGGCTTGTTCGGGGGATGTGATGATGCTGGCCGATAGCCATGCCTGTTTTGCCGAAGCCATCAGTCCGGAGATTGAGGCGCGCCTGGCTAAACATGAGATTCACCTGACCGCAGCGCTCTGGGGTAAGGGCGCAACGATGGCTGCTGATGAAATTGCAAGCCGGGAACAGGGCGTAGCGGAGCAGCACCGGGCGTTTGCTGAAAGCCTCGAAAAAGCAGGGATGAAGCAGGAACGGCGTGCCATGCGCCTGATGCCTGTCAATATGAAATGGCAGTTTGAGGCAGATAACAGCCTTATCGTCAGTTTTGAACTGACTAAAGGTAGCTATGCCACGGCGGTATTGAGAGAACTGGGAGCAATACAGGATAAGTCATTGCCTGAGTTTAAATAAAATATGCGTCATGAGGGTTCGCGTGCTATTATCAACTGATAAATTAATGATAATTAACAACATATAACGACATTGATATAGCATGAATCCAAATTTTCTAGACTTTGAACAACCGGTTGCTGAACTAGAAGCCAAAATAGAAGAACTTCGTTTTGTTGGTGATGATAGTGAAGTCAATATTGGTGATGAAATCTCACGCTTACAGGAAAAATGCCGCAGTCTGACTGAGAACATTTTTTCTAAATTAAAGCCGTGGGATATTGCGCGCTTAGCACGCCACCCTCAGCGGCCTTATACCTTAGATTATATTGATCGTATTTTCACCGATTTTCAGGAACTACGTGGCGATCGTGCTTACGCTGACGATAAAGCCATTGTCGGCGGCGTCGCCCGTCTGGATGGTCGTCCGGTGATGGTGATTGGTCATCAGAAAGGTCGCGATACCAAAGAAAAGATTCGCCGGAATTTCGGTATGCCCAGCCCGGAAGGCTACCGAAAAGCATTGCGCTTAATGAAAATGGCTGAACGTTTCCAGATTCCTGTCATTACGTTCATTGATACACCGGGTGCTTATCCAGGTGTTGGCGCTGAAGAGCGTGGCCAGTCGGAAGCGATTGCTAAAAACCTGTTTGAAATGGCGGATTTAAAAACGCCTATCATCTGCACCGTTATCGGTGAAGGTGGTTCAGGTGGTGCATTAGCGATTGGTGTGGGTGACAGCGTGATGATGCTGCAATACAGCACTTATTCAGTTATTTCACCGGAAGGCTGTGCATCCATCCTGTGGAAGAGTGCGGATAAGGCCAAAGATGCGGCAGAAGCCTTAGGCATTACCTCTGAGCGTTTAAAAGAACTGGATTTGATTGATCATATTATCGAAGAGCCACTGGGTAGTGCCTATCGTAATGTTGATCAGGCCGCCATCAATCTTAAACAGGCACTCAACGATAGCTTAAGCAATCTGGATAAAATGAGTCTGGATAAATTGCTGGAGCATCGTTATCAGCGATTAATGAGCTTTGGTAAATTTGACGTCGTCAAATAACCGTCTATTCAGGCTTTAATATGCTTGATAGTGCCTCTTTTGAACACCATCTGACCGGGTTAGTTGAGCAATCAGCTAACCCGGTTTCGTTTACAGTCCCTGCTACAGCGCGCTTTATTATTGCCTATAGTGGCGGTCTGGATTCTCATGTACTGCTGCATTTAATGCACAGTACGTCACTTAATTGCCTTGCTGTATATATTGATCATGGCTTACAGCAAGCTTCAAAATCCTGGTCTGAACATTGTGCAGGCGTTTGTCAGCAGTTAAATATACCGTTTCAGTCAATCACTGTTAATGCCCGTGCGGACAAAGGCGAGAGCCCGGAAGCATCGGCCAGAACGGCTCGCTATCAGGCATTGGCCGAGCAAATGCAGGCAGGGGATATTTTACTCACCGCCCAGCATTTGCAGGATCAGTCAGAGACGCTGTTATTGCAAATGTTAAGAACCTCAGGCCCGGCCGGGCTGGCCGCAATGCCTTTAGCCAAAGCCTTTGCAAAAGGCCTGCACCTGAGGCCATTATTACAGCTTGAGAGAGCTGAGCTACAAGCCTATGCCAGTACGCATCAGCTACAGTGGGTTGAAGACCCGTCTAATAATGATCAGCGTTACGACCGTAATTTCTTTCGTCAGTCGATATTTCCTTTATTAAAAAAGCGCTGGCCAACGATTAACCAGACACTGGCAAATGTCAGCGGGTTACAGGCGGAAGCCGCAGAATTAATGGATGATCTGGCGGCCCTGGATGCTGATATCAGCATCCAGGGCCGCCAGCTGATTATTAGTCATCTAGTCAAGCTGAGCCCCGCTCGGCAACGAAACCTTATTCGCTACTGGTTAAGGCAACGCCAGCTCGATGCGCCAACGGCGAAACGACTGAAAGAAATACTGGGTTCGATGATAACGGCGGGCGCTGACAAAATGCCGGTGGTGAACTGGGCTAATACCGAGGTCAGGCGGTTTCAGGGTAAACTGTATGCGATGAAAACCTTACCGGCATTCGATGTACATCAGCGTATTGAGTGGCTGCCAGAGCAACCTTTGCTTTTATCGGTACAGCAGTGTGAAGTATCGATGACAGCCGCCGCATCAGGCTTGTCTGAAGACGTGCTCGGGCGCTCGTTAAGCGTCACTTTCAGGAGCGGAGGAGAGCGCATAAAGCCACTTGGCCGGGCACACACCATGGATTTAAAAAAACTCATGCAGGAAGCGGCTATTCCGCCGTGGCAACGTAGTAGAATTCCCCTTATTTATTTAGATGATCAATTGATTGCCGTTGCCGGTTACTGGGTGGCGGATGAGTTCAAAAATGCAGCTGGTCAGCCAGCCTGGCAAGTTGTTTGCCGGGAAATATAAGAATTATTATATCGTTGTCATATTACTGTCACATTGAGGCGGTTTAATATGACATCAAGCTACACTGGACGATATTATGAGCAAGGCGACAATTCTGATCATAGAAGACGAAGCAGAAATTCGTGAAATGCTGCGTTTTTCACTGGAACGGGCCGATTATCGGGTGCATGAGGCTGAAACGGCCGAACAGGCATTAGAAAAATTACAGGGTCGTTTGCCGGATTTGCTATTAGTGGACTGGATGCTGCCCGGAATCTCGGGTGTTGATCTGATCCGGCGCTTACGCCGAGACGAGTTAACGGCTAATTTACCGGCTATCATGCTCACCGCTCGTGGTGAAGAAACCGATAAGCTCAATGGGTTTGATAGCGGGGTTGATGACTTTTTGACCAAGCCATTCTCACCTAAAGAGTTATTGGCTCGTATCAAAGCCTTATTACGACGCTATGGGGTGCAAGACAGTGAGCAGTTAACGGCGGGTATTCTCTCAATGGATTTAGGTCAGCATCAGCTGAGTATTAATGGTACGGTTATTGAAATTGGCCCTACAGAATATCGATTGCTGGAATTTTTTTTGAAAAAGCCAAACAGAGTCTACTCGCGCGAGCAGTTGCTGGACAGCGTCTGGGGGCGAAATGTTTATGTTGAGGAACGCACCGTTGACGTACATATTTTACGTCTGAGAAAACTACTAACCCCCTTTGGCTGTGATAGTTGGGTGCAGACTGTACGCGGTGCAGGCTATCGCTTTACACCTGAAACCGTGCCTGCTCAGGGATCAAACTAACGCCAATGAGAAATATCTGGATTTATGAAAGCTGGAGACTGGCTCGCTTTGTTTTGCCAGCGCTATTACTGGGCTGGGTGTTTAATGTCGAAGTCCTGCTTTTATTTCTGGCTTTATTATTATTTATTCTCCATCAATATCGTCAGTTTAATAAGGTTTATAAATGGCTGGGCAGCAGTCTGGATGCCGACCCGGAAGTGACGGGTGCGTGGGAAGAGCTGGTTTATCGTATTTACAGAAAACGAAAACGCAGTCGCAGCCGCAAGAAAAATCTCAGTAATATGCTAAGGCGCTTTCAGGATTCTGTGAGCATGATGCCGGATGCGGCGATCGTACTGGATAAAGAAAATAACATTCTCTGGCTAAATCCGGCAGCAAGACAAACCCTGAACTTAAGCAATGACGATATTGGCAATAATCTTGCCAACCTGATTCGTATGCCAACCTTTGTCAACTTCCTTAAAAATGCAAAAGATAGCGAAGCCTATGAGATGCAGTCCCCGGTGGATGAAAAAGAATCGCTGGATTTAAGACAGATGCCTTATGGTGTTGGTCAGCGGCTGTTGCTGATTCGTAATATTACGCAGGTTCAGCGGCTGAAAAGCATGCGCCAGGAATTTGTAGCCAATGTGTCACATGAATTACGCACACCACTGACGGTTATTCTGGGTTATCTTGAATCGTTGCAGGACAGCGATGATTTAACGGCGGATGAGATTAAACTGCAACTTGCAAAGCTTCAGGCCCCCGCTTATCGCATGAACCAGATAGTGGTGGACTTACTGTTATTGTCACGTCTGGACCTGGATGTCCCTGCAGACCTGAATGATTCGCCGAGCCAGGATATGCAGGTATTGTTAGCCATGCTGAAAAAAGATGGTGAGCAACTCAGTCAGGGCAGGCACACGATCATTTTGAAAAATAATGTGACGGTTAAATTAAAAGCCGTCGAGACTGAAATATACAGTGCGATCAGTAATTTAATCAGCAATGCTATTCGCTATTCGCCGGACGGCGGTGACATCATCATTGAAACCCGGCTGGATAAAAACGGTTATCAAATCAGTGTTAGCGATCAGGGGCTGGGGATTCCGGCGATACATCAGTCGCGTTTAACTGAACGTTTTTACCGTGTTGATGCCGGTCGTTCGCGGGAAGTTGGGGGTACCGGTCTGGGGCTGGCGATTGTGAACCAGATATTGCGCCGCCATGATGCCCGCCTGATTATCATGAGCACACCTGGCAAGGGCAGTACCTTCAGCTGCTTATTCCCGCTTTCGCGTGTACAGTCTGATGCGCAAGATTAGAGCTGTCATCAAATTATCACTTCTCTGTCATTAACTTGTCATATAACTTAATCATAATTGACTCATCAATTTAAATGAGGATTTAAAGAATGAAAATCACACAAACAATTATCGGTCTGGTAGCCGGTCTGGCAGGAAGCATCAGTGTCGCACAAGCGGATGTTAAAGTGGATGCGGCAGTTGCAGAATATAAAGCGGTCAGTGGCGTATCGGGTAATTTGTCCAGTATTGGTTCAGACACACTGGCCAATCTGATGACATTCTGGGCTGAAGAATTTAAACGTCAGTACCCAAGTGTCAATATTCAGATCCAGGCAGCCGGTTCATCGACTGCGCCTCCGGCACTAAGCAATGGCATTGCAAACCTTGGACCTATGAGTCGTAAGATGAAAAGCAAAGAAATCGAGGCCTTTGAAAAGAAACACGGTTACAAGCCGGTTGCTATCCGAGTCGCTATTGATGCGTTAGCGGTATATGTTAATAAAGACAACCCTATTAAAGGCATGACTGTTCCGCAAGTCGATGCTGTTTTTTCATCTACCCGTAAATGTGGCGGTGACAGCGATGTAGAAAAGTGGGGTGATCTGGGTTTGACCGGTTCATGGGCGCCACGCTCGGTTCAGCTTTACGGACGTAACTCGGTGTCAGGCACTTACGGTTACTTCAAGAAAAAAGGTCTGTGTAAGGGTGATTTCAAGAAGAATGTCAATGAGCAGCCAGGTTCGGCTTCAGTGGTACAGTCGGTGTCATCCTCTTTGAATGGTATTGGTTACTCAGGTATTGGTTATAAAACATCAGGCGTTCGCGCCGTGCCATTGTCTAAGAAAGAGGGCAAGCCTTTTGTAGCAGCAACACCGGAGAATGCGATTAACAAAACCTATCCACTGTCTCGCTTTCTGTATGTTTACATTAACAAGCACCCACAGAAACCATTACAGCCACTGGAAAAAGAGTTTATCAAGCTGGTACTGTCAAAAATGGGTCAGGAAATCGTCATAAAAGATGGCTACATTCCACTGCCCGCTAAAGTGGTCGAAAAAGAACTGAGCAAGCTGGATTAATCACTATACATTGCTTCGCGACAGGTATATTGTCTGCAAAAAAGTCGCAATAGCGGCTTTTTTGCATTGCTGTGTAATAATACTGTCACATAACTGAAATAAAATAGCCCTATGTCATCAAGTATTCAAAAATCAGGCGCATGGCGTCAGCAGCGACGTATCTTAGTTGATAATATCGCTCGTTACGGTATAGGTCTCGGTGGGCTCAGTGTTA